>VTLG01015808.1_pt1 | contig 21530 bp, 14 predicted proteins | sample 4694571 | NCBI WGS metagenome assembly VTLG01 (sample SAMN12604809, study PRJNA352737) | marine metagenome | biome: ENVO:00000447; feature: ENVO:00000209|ENVO:00000569|ENVO:01000036; material: ENVO:00002151; isolation source: viral sequences binned using virsorter ... | reverse complement strand
TATTCCATCTTTTAGCTTATCCAGCAGGTTCTTCTTTTGTGGTGTTTCCATTCAGTTTCTTTTGGATGCGTTTAGCCAATTGCATAATAATTGGTTTAAATACCTTAACACATTGTTTAAATAAACTTGTAGCAGTTAAAGTAGCAGCTACAGAGATGAATGCTGTAGTAGCTGCAGTAACCATTATCTCTTCTTGAGGTACTGGTATCGTAATATCAGTGAATGGCACATTAACTCTCTGCACTTCAGCAGGTGTTGGCTCCTTATCTTCTTCATCTTCTTCTCTACCAGTTGGACCCCTTAAAGCACCTGATGGAACTAACATCGGTTTATAAGAAGGTAGTACCGCCTTTGGTGCATCCAAATTAGGACGCGGTAACGGCGGTACGTTTGGTAGGATTTGAGGTGGAAGATTTATAGATGGTCCTAATCCGGTTCCCATGTAATAGCACCACCTGGTACTTTATCCCTTTGTTGTTGTGAAGATAACCTTAACCAATTAGCTGGATACTTAGTACCTTCTTTATCAGTAAAAGGTTGATCTAAAAGTAATGGTTTATCTTGATATTTATATCCCATTATTCACCTCTTGCAAGTTTAAATGGATGTTTTGCCCAAGCACAGTAACAGTACTTAGAGCCTGCTGTTGTTGAGTTCATTTCAACATAATTTTCTCTCATCTTAAACCCATTAGATAGGGTATCATGGTAGTTACCTGCATATAGACTACTATCCCAATTTCCATGGAAGCCCATTCGTCTTTCTTTTCGGTTAAAAGGTCTCTCTGATTCCTTAATACCATCATCCCATGTGTCATCCATTGGATCACAGAAAACATAAAATCCTTGACCAGCAACGTTTACAGCTTTAACATAGATTAATGCAGGTCTGAATCCACAGTGTACGAATGGTCCTTCATCATCACCGTTAGCATCATAGACTCCAAATTTACTGAATCCTGGGATTGATGTCCAACAGTAAGCAATATGTGTATCCCCATTACCATTTACACTGCCATTAGCTCCAGTATACCAAACAGTATTAGTTGGTGCTGTATCACTCCAAACATTTGCATCATCTTGTTGAACACTGTTTCCTATAGAATTAGCGCCACCAAAATAGAAATGATGTTCCCAGCCTATACCTACATGTCCAGCGTGCCAATCAGCAGCAGCATTCAATTTTTTAATTATAATAAATTCTGGAACAGCATTTAAACCATGTCCAATAGATTGACTTGCAGTATTATTTCCAGTATATTTAGTTATACTAAAACCAGCTGTATTATTTACCCACTGATCGCTAGGATTGATAGTTCCTTGTGTAGAAGGTGTTGCTGCAGTTGTTCCTGCATCCCAGTGCATAGTGAGATATAAATCATCCTGGTTATTCATTTCATTGTTACCTTCGTCAATAGTTATATCATTAGTATTGAAGGTAACTTGATCTGTTTTTGTAGTATCTGCGTCATTACCACCTGTAGTAAGTACCTTGTCATCACCACGTATTCTATCAAACAAGTTCCACTGCCAAGCAGTATCATAAGATTTCAGTATAGTAAAGTCTGGTCCAAACCCTGGTGCTAACACTCTAGTACCATTATTTCCTACATACGTAATCATATCAAAATATTTAGACGGAAGATTTTTATTATCTCCACTGAATAAATCTGGTAGATTGTTTGTACATAAATCTACATATGTAGCATCTGGTCTATTAGTACCAGCATTTGTATATTTGAACTCTCGTTGACCAAAGTTCCATCTTAAGTCAGCACGATGTCCATTATTATAGGACATAGCTGCAACAAATATTGTTTCTGTTAAGCCATGAGCATATGTATCTACTAAAGTACCATTAACATAGAAAATAACATTAGTCTGATCTATACCAACACCAAGTACATCTCCTATAGAAAGAGTAGGTTTACCTGATGCTAATGTAGTATTACCAGGATATTTAATTACTGTTCCGTTTTCTCTATAAGTAACATATGCACCATCACCATATCCAATAACAGCATTATAATTACCTGGACCTGTTCCAACTAATCCATTAACATTTTTGTACATTACTTCGACTTCGTAATAACATTTATCACGAACTTCAATCGTACTATAACTATTTATATTATCACTAGTTCCTGCATCTAGTCCCAAGTTACCAAACTTCATCTTATTAGAACTTGTATCTAAATCAAAGTCTCTATCACCAGCACCACCATCACCAATCTTATAGCTTAAAGGATTAAGCGTAGCATAATTATTTGATGGAGTATCTGTAGTAAAGTCTGTAGCATTGAAAGCTAGAGATGTTTGAGGAACATTAAAGTCACTTGTATACTTTGCTACACCTTTATAGACACGAACATCTTGCATCCATCCTTTAAAGTTACCTCCTCCAAGGAATGTTCCGACACAGAAATTAGCGCTATTATTATGAACAGTACCACTATTAGTTGTAGTAAATTTGTTTACACCGTCTTCATAACTTTTGAAAGTATTACCATTTCTAACTAATGCAACATGAGTCCATTTATGTGGACCTATCGTTGCACAACCGTTTCCTCCAACTATATCCCAGGCTGAGCCATTTGAACCCATATACCACTGAACTCCAGTTCCAGATGTTATTACTGATATAGCACCTGCTTGACCAGACTCTCTTTGACATATTAAATCACACTGAGGGATTGTCATAGCATAAGGTTTGATCCAAAATTCAATAGTGAAATTACCACTACCAAAGTCGAAATCAGCATCATCTGCTACCTCTAAACCACCAGCACCATCGAAGTACATGGATGTTCCGTAGAACACATAATCGTTGGTAACATTTGTTACTGAACCAGCATTACTTTGTGAGACAGTAAAATTATTTCCACTTTTATCTACTAAAGCATCACCAGGTAATACTAATGAAAAGTTTCCTGAGTTGGCATCAGTTCTGACTGTATCAACTGCTTCTTTCTTTGTCAGTCCATCATCACGAACAGTGTTCCAGTATGATAGAGCACCATTAGATTCAGAAAGACCTCTTTGTGGTTTATTCACCCAGTCAGCACTATCAGGTACTGTAAAATTACTAGTATACTTAGTAACACCTTTGTATACTCTAAAGTCACAAACAGCACCTTGTAATGCACCAGCAGCGTTTTTAGCTATACCGATAACTACAAAAGTACTAGAAATAGTTATTGCATTAGTTATAGTTGTCTCTTTAACACATCTACCATTAACATAGATTTTCCATACATTTGTACTTGGTCTAGTAATAGCTACATGATACCAGCGTTTATCAGTAAGATAACCGCCAGTATTTCCTATAGTGGCTTCTATTGTTTCTGTATTACCAGCATCATTACCAATTAGTACTTGGATTTTATTGTCGTGATGAGATACAGCAAAGCCTTCAGTATAAGTTGTTGTTGGCTCATCATGAGTAGTGAACTGGAATAAACCAGGATTATCACTAGTATTTTCTACATAGAACCATCCTTCAACAGTGAAAGGACTTGTTCCAAATGTATAGTCTGAGTTAGCATTCTGAGATTTTAGATAGTCACCACTTGCACCATTAGGAAACCAAATATGTTTATTACCATAAAACTTAGGCTCTAAATCTCCTTGAATTACAGTACCTGCTGAACTATGACCAGCAATAGTTGCTTGGCTACTTCCTGTATTTATTTGATGATGATAATCTACATAATCACTTTCGCCAGGAATTGCAAGTACAAGACCTGTTCCATCTGTAGTACCTGCGCTACTATCTGCTCTATATCCAGAACCTTTTACGTGTCCATAGTCATCAGTAGTATTAAGAATAGGTAAGGCTCCTGTTGCAGTAGTTACGTCTGCAGCAAGATAGTTTCTACCTGATCTTGCACTATCTTCAAATTTGAAGTGTACACTATTATCGAACCAATTATCAATCAATACCTGACCATCAACTTCAAGAGCACTAACATGGCTACTACCAACATCTTTTTTAATATAAATTGGTCCAGCTAATGTTCCTGTATAAGGAGTTCCACTCTGAGAATCTCCATTATACATAATCTTCCATCCTTCTTGGTTTGAGTCATGTAGTTGGTATTCATTACCATTACCATCTTTTACTCTCTCTGTACCACCTCCAGATCCGGTATTTGTATGGAATCTTATCCTATCATTAACTGTTATACTATGTTTAGTTATTGTATCGTAGCTTGTATCAAAGACACCACTACTATTGTTTTTAGAAGTTCCATCAAAAGTTTCGTAACCATATCCCCCAGAAGGATATGAACTACCGTCACTCCATAATTTACCGTCATTGATATTATCTGCTAAAGTTTCTTTATCTGTTCTACCATCAACGAGCATCACTCCGTCAACTTTTATAGCTCTAGTATTAAGTGTATTACCAGAAGCACAGTACATCCTTATATTTTTTAATGTACCACTAGAAGGTGCGGGAAACCAATTCCAACCTTGATTAGCAACTGTCTGTCTTTTTTCTGTTTCATCATCTTCACCAGCATTTAATTGGTACCAACCATCAAAGCCACCTTGTGTGACTTCAACACTACATCTACACTCTAACGGTGTAGGTGGTGTAAAAGTAAAGGTTGCACCTGCATCTGATGAACCTAATCCTGTATCATCAGAACCATCAAAAACTTTAATAAGATCACTTAAAGTTCCACTAGATGCATTCCAGTTGCCACCTGCAGACCAGGTAGTATTCTGATTAGGTTGAGGAAGTTTGAATTCTTTAGGCTGCCACTGACCGAATGTATCAAAGGCACCAAACGCAGCTGGAGATAAAACACGTCCATCAATACTGTAAAAGTCCGCAACTTGAAATCCACCTGTTTGATTATTTGGTCCACTGCCTAGACGAGGATCAGTTGTAAGTCCATTATTATGCCATCTGCAATCTGAACCATGACCTGGATAATCTCCTGTTACTACAACAGGGTCTTCAGGTCTCATTAACTCACCATTGAGGAATGCTCTTACTCTTTCACGTTCTTTATCATTATCTGTATCAACTGCTAATGTTAGATGATACCATGCAGCTGGATCTCTTAAAGATCTGCTGAACTCTAAATCCATATCTGCACTAGTTGTGAAACGGAAGTATAGCTCACCACCAGCTCCAACTGTTGGTCGATATTGCATAAAGAATTTAGTACAACCAAAGAGTTCGATATCAGAAAACATATCGTTTAGTTTAAACCAAAAAGCAATCGTAAACCTTCTTGAATCACCAAGGAAATTTCTTTTGCTTAAATACTGATTACCTATTTCATCAGATGGACTTAATTTAAGAGAATTTTTTAATTCATAGCTATCATCTGAAACTGCAGACGTACCCTGCAGCATAGTATTACTTAGTACTGCCATCTTATTTCACATCTAGTGTTGCCACCGCATGGATATTACCAGAAGATGCTATGATGTAATCTATACGATCTACAGCTGCAGCCGTAGTTGAGAGAGTCGGTGCGGTTCCGCCTTTCCATTTAAAAGCTGCATTCCATGCTGCAGTTCTCGACCCAGTGCCGTCCTGCGTAATGAAAATCGACCCCGACTGCCCAGCGACTTGGTTAGAAGGAGCGTTGAATGTAGTATTATGAGCTAAAGTAACAGAATGATTATTAGTTGTAGACATATCAATTGTAATGGTTGACGCTGAAGTCAAACCAGTTATCTGTCCACGTTGAGCACCAGTCCAAGTATTATCATTAGCTAGAGTTGCATCACCTGTAGTAGCCCAAGCTAATGTTCCACTTCCATTTGAAGTAAGAGCTTGTGTTCCTGAAGAATCAGCTGCAGGTAGTGTCCAAGTAACATCAGAAGTTATAGCTGCAGGAGCTTGAAATGCCACATAATTAGTACCATTACCGTCAGCTTCTCCAAATCTTAAATCTTTTTGGTTATCTATTAAGACGTCGCCTGTAAACGAACCGCCTGCGAGAGGCATTTTAGTAGCATCAGTTGTAGCATCTGTGGCCCATCCTAAATTTCCCGAGCCATCAGTTTTCAAGTATTGCCCTGCCGAGCCGTCGGCCGACGGGAGCACCCATATTTTATCAGCACCTAAAGTAGCAGGTGCTTCAAATCCTACATAGTTACTGCCATTACCATCAGCTTCATGGAACCTTAGTTCTTTAGCATTATCAATAACAACATCACCAGTAAAAGTAGAACCTGCTAATAGAGCAAATGAACTAGTATCAATAGTATGCTCTTCTAAGTTACTACCTTCTTTTATGTATATTTTATTTTGATCTGTAGCATAACAAATCTCACCTTCGAGAATGTCTGCTTTATTTCCGTTTAAATTTGAGTATGTACCCCGTGCTACGCGCACAGGAGTTCTAGTTGCTGGGGTTGGCATTAGTCGAAAGATCCTCCATCATAAGTGTTTGATAATGCTGCTGTACTTGTGCCATTGTCAAAGTTACCAGCATCTATTACTTGGTGTGCTGTTCTATCAAATGCAGTATTCATCTGCATACAATTACCCATTAAAGAATGAGATGAGCACTGGTAATGTAAAATTGTAGGGTTAGTATCAGATGTAACTATCTGAGTATATGCACCTGCATTACCAGGTGTACCATTAGTAGTTACTCCTGTTGAATAACCTGTAGTTTTATCTGCCTCTTGATAGAAGACAAGTGGATGTCCTGAATTCGAACTATCTGCTTGATCAAATTTATAAGTCATTCCTGGGTTAAGTTCCAAGAACGGTGCTTCTTGAGCATCTAAAGTGAAGCCATCAGATGAACCTGAACCATTATATCTATGCTTAGAAGTCTTTGCAGCTACCTTAACCACATAGGTTACTGTAGGTCCAAAGGTTCTAGTATCTGAAACATATCTCTCTTCTGGATCATTAGCAAAATAACTAGCCCAAGCATAAGTTTTACTTGAATGAGTATAAGATACACGAACTGTTAACCCTGCACTTCCTTGGAAGGTAGCAGGTATACCACTTAATGTATAGTTAACTGAGTTAGTAGTCCAAGTTGCATTAACTAAATCACTTGAATCTGCTATTTCATAATACCCATCTTCAGTAGGTTCTGTAGCCACTAAGGCAGCCTTATTAGATTTTGGTGTATATAACACCGCTGCAGCCACAGCAGCACTAGCTGCATTAGCAGTATTCACCGCGTTAGTAGCATTAGTTGAAGCCGTGTTAGCTGTGTTATTAGCTGTTGTGGCAGTGGAACTTGCTGTGTTGGCTGTTGATACAGCATTCGTAGCGTTCGTCGAAGCTGTGTTTGCCGTCGCTGTAGCGCTATCTGATTTTGTATCAGCTGCGTTTGCTGTGGTGACGGCACTGGTTGCATTGCTAGATGCTGTATTCGCTGTATTAACTGCATTAGTGGCATTAGTGGAGGCGGTATTAGCTGTGTTTACTGCGTTTGTTGCATTTGTGCTAGCTGTATTTGCTGTAGAAGTGGCAGTATTAGCTGTATTTACAGCAGTTGTAGCATTAGCACTTGCGGTGTTTGAAGTCGTTACAGCGGTAGTAGCTTTTGTAATAGCAGAAACGTAAGCCCCACTTTCAAGCACCCTAGAATTACTAAGAGCTTCAGCGGAATCATTCTCTGCTTCTTGAGTAACGTATAAATTTTGGTTATAGTTATCATTGAGATCACTGGATCTAATTGCTGAACCTGGGTAGAAGGTAGCAGCAAGTTTAGAACTATCTGTATCTCTATAAATCTTTACCTTTTTAGTATCAGCAGGTGCTGTGCCAAAACGGATTGTTGTTGCATTATGTAATGTGTAATGAGTTGTAAGTGATTGAACCACTTCATCGACACTAACTTTAATGTCGGAACTATTTTGATATGGAAATGTGAAAGCAAAATCGACGGTGGAACCGTTTGCTGTATATGTATTTGAGGTTGTAGCCATAATGCTTTATTTTCTTAATTGTTGTAATCTTAGAATCTCTTTTTGAGCATCTTTAGCACCGTCTAACCGACCACGATTTAGTTCAAAGTTACGTAGTTTTAATGCACGACCTTGAGCTGTATATTGTGCGTTATATGCTTGTAGAGCATTCCATGCACCTTCAAACGCTCGATCATGTATACGATCTAATTCTCTATGAACTAAAAACTCTTTAACTGGCATTTCTGATTGCTTCTTAAGTCCCCTTTCTTTTGCATACCGTTTCATTTGTTTATCAAAATAGCCATCATCATAAGTCATTAACTGAATGACTTGACCTTTTAAGTCAGCATTTTTAGCTATCCAATTATTAATGAAATGTCTATCATGTGGGGTAAGAGGTTCACCAGTAATTCTATTCTTTCTTATTTTCTGTAATCCGTCCCATCCTGTACTTAATATCCACTGTCTCCAAGGCTGCATATCTCCATTCTGTTTAAAGAAAGGTAGTACTGCATTAGCAGCTTGAGTCAATGATTCATATCCTTTAATAGGTTGTCCTGTATATACATCTAATAAATTAGGTAGATAAGAATCTTGTCCACCAGGGAATAAGAACTTATTACCATTAGCTAGGTATCCCCAGAAATCATTATTAACATCTCTCAATTGTGGGCTTATAACGTTATTGAGAATACTTCTCACACCTTTAAATGGTATCATTTGATCAGTTTGTTGTGCGAAGAAACGACTCCAGCCACCAGGATCAGAAGATAATAAACCTGCTAAAGGTTCAAAACCACCAATAAAAGTATTATTTGTAATATTCATACTAACTGCAAAACCTAATTTTCTAAACATATCCTCAGTGAATGCTTGATCTACACGGTTTGCAGCATAAACGATATCAGCAGTAAGTCCCATTATACCTGAAAATGGCTCTAATCCTTTATAACTTCTCCATTCACCTGTAATAGGATTCTTAATAGACAAAGGTTGCCAACCCATACGTAACATACGAGCTCTTTCAGCACCATCTTGTGGTCCATTACCTGTCATATTACCTTCTAACGCCCATAATCCACAACCCATTACAAGACCAGTACCCATGAGTTGTCTTCCAATGTATTCAGATTTAAGAGTACGGAAAGCTAAATCTAAGTTCTGACCATCTTTAATACCATGCTCAGCTAAAGCTGCTAGTTTTTCTTGCTTAGTAACAGCCTTCATAACCCTTTTAAATCTAGGCATTGCTAAACCTAAACCACTTAATGGACTGAATGACCAAGTTAATTCAGCAGCATTGACACCTGTACGAGGGAATAAGAATAAACCTTTAGCAGCTGGAACTGCTTCTAATAGATCTTCAACCCGTTTGACAACTGCATTATCTAAGTTTAAAGCTATTTCTTGTGAAGCAAATTTAGATGCTTCATCAGTTAATTTACCAGATTCATCGAAAGCTTCTCTATATAATCTCTCTTGAATAGGTCTAGCCATTTCTTCAAGATTAATAGCACCTCTATGAGCGTGCATAACTTCATCATAAGCCTTAGCTCTAGCCATACCAGAAGCTATAAAAGAATTAGTAAAACCATCAATAGAATATAAAGCATTAGTACCCCAGCGTACAAACTGTTGTTTATTCCACCAGCCTAAAGCTTTAGTCATATTCCAAAGCATTATTTTACCTTGCCAACCAGGTTCTTTAGCCTTACGCCAGCCATCTGCTAAGCTATCCATATATTCTAAGTCATTCAACTTAGATTGCATTAGGTCAGCACGACCACGCATCATAGCTTCTTCTGGATGTAATCTTGCTAAATTCCATTCTTTCTGTGCTACTTTGAATCCACGCTTAAAGTTCTCAGATATACCAGCAAAGGTATACATAGCACGTTTAATGACAGCCTGATCACCAGATACAAAAGCACCAGCAAATACAGCTGCAGGTTTCAAAGCAGTTAACATAGAGTTACCTGTAGCAGCTCTTATAGGAGCCATACCTGATAAAAGACCATTTACTCTTGCAGCGTGCATCTGTTTAACAAGCATACTAGGTACACCAGGTTCAAGGTCAACAAAACCTTTCTTAATTAAACCTATATTATTCTCAGCTAATCGATGTAGTTTATGTAATTCATCTACACTACCATTAGTAGCATCATAAGCTTCTGTGAAAGCTTTATAATATTCTGGATTATGTTTTGCAATATACTTCAGTTCTTTATTAAGTTTATTACCAGTATGTTTAATATGTTTTACATATTCATCAAAGTCATCACCTTGACGACCTATCCAATTCATTACAGCTTCTAAATCACCAGATGCTTTTATCTTTTGATACTCTCTAGCTTTCTTAACAACATAGTTATTAATACTTACTTCTTGTCCTAGTAGATTCAGTTTATCAAAAATAATATCATGTTGTCTTACAGTATCAAACTGATCACCTAACATTTTAACAGCAGTTGCAGCATCTGTAACATTATCAGCTGCTTGTTGTGTTAATAGAGCAGAAGCTCTCATTTGATTAGGATCAAACAACGTATCATACGCATTTTTAAATGCACGAGAGGCTATAACCCATTGCTCTTCATCTAGAAATGCATTAGAATTGAATACTGTAGACTTCATATCATCTATAATGAATTCAAATTCTTTAAGAGTCAAATCTTTACCAAAGACAGCATTAGTTAAATTATCTACAGCTCTATTCATCTGCTCACCTGTAATCTTTTTGCCATTTACAACAGCATCAAAATGAGGAGAGACACGATCGAATAGTTGATCTAATTTAGCAGCTCTTTCATTACCTCTAGTAGCATGTATAAACTCTCTATTAAAAGCTTCGTCTACTACAGGAGCAGCTCTACCATTTATAGTATCTATATTATTTTGAATTTGTGTATGATTGACTTTAGCCAACATAGGATCTGGTTCTGTGTTAATCACAGCTCTACCAGTTTCATCGGGACCAAGATCATTTCTAAAAGCATTATACTCTAAACCATCAGGATCAGCATCAATAGCTCTTATCATTTCCTCTTGTTGAGCTGCTTTTCTAGCTTCCCTCGGACCTTCTACATTAGCTGTTACTGCGTTATCATATCTTGTATAAGATTTCTTTCTAGTTTCTACTGCAGCTTGAGCGGCTTCATCTCTAGGTATAAACTTAGTTCGTCTAGCCATAGCAAAGGCAGCACCCGCAAGTTCAATACTACCAGATAAACCTGTAGCTTCAAATACATTCTTTTTCCAACGTACATCAGGACTATCTCCTGCTCTTGTAGCCCAAGGTATATTCCAACCTAACCAGTTATTAAGAGTAGCAGCCAAGTTATCATCTGTCTTTGAGTGCGATGATATCATAGCTACACCAGTATCAACACCTGTATAAGCCGCAACAGAGCCTAATGTACGAGTATAAGTTGGTAGAGTCATACCTGCTGTAGCTGTTTTACCAGCCGCATTTAACATATGTCCACCATATAATGAAGGTATAATTACAGAAGATGCATCTCTAGTTAATTTAATTGCAGGATGATTATGTCTTGGTGAATTCTTATCCCACCAATCATCGATAGGTTTCAACCAAGGTACAAGACCAATAACATCAGAAGCAAAATCAGCTACACCTAATCCAGGTGCTGAGCCAGCATGTAAGATATCTTCTAAAGGTCTAGACCATTTAGGTCTGTTATCCCAATCCTCTTGGCTTACATGAGCTGGTTTCTGTATCTGACTACCAGGTTCAGATTTCTGTTGATCCTCATAACCACCCCAAGAATGGTCTCCAGGTCCACCTTTAACGGCTTTCTCTGTTTCTCTTCTGTTATCATATTCTCCTGCAACTGGGTTTTCATCACCTTCTACAGGTTTAGGTTCTTCGACACCTGATCTCAATTTGTTATCTAACTCAATAGATTTTTCTAAGTTAGACCATTCAGGATCTACATGTACTTCTGATGTTCCATCATGCGACATTGTTGAAGTACCCCCTTCTATTTAATTCTTTATAAGCAGCTACGCTTAAAGTACGAGGTGAATTAAACTTTAAAGAACTGATCTTGTCAGATGTAACTGATTCATGCAAGTCTTTAAGCAATTGCTGATCTTCTAGATTTTGTATGTTATTAATCATTTCTGGACCATGTTGTTTAAAGTATGCATCAAATAATTTATTCTGAGTATCAGCATCAAATCTCTCAGTTAAAGGTATGCCAGCTAGATTAGCAGCTTCAATTAGTTGTTCTGCTGTAAACTGATAACGTCCTGCAGTGACAAGTAAACCTTTCTGTTGTAATTCAGTTATTTGTTTTAAATTAGCACCGGTAATATATACATTTTTTAAATCAGCTCTATCTAAACTAGAACCATTCTCAGTTGCGTTATAATCTCCAGCTTGATTTGTACCTAATGTACCTCTAACTATATTTCGTGCTTTATCAAAAGCAGGTTTAGTATAAACTGGATTCATACCACTAGTGCAAGCAGCTTGATTAATTTTACAATAATCATACTTATTTAAAAGTCTAATTACAGAAGGATTAACATTACTGTAAAGGTCTTTTACACTTTTAACATACCACTCTGGATATTCTCTTATAAGAGGTTTGCCTTCTTCTTTAAGTTTTTTATTATAATAAGCTATTTGAGCTTGTTCAGTCTCAAGAGCATTCACAACACCTTTACTTGTACTCTCTATAAAAACAGAACGAGGTAAAAGTTCTTGCTGAATACCTTTATTAAGATTTTCTGACTTAACTCGAAGAGCATCAACAGACATTAATGGTTCATTATAAATAGCACCTCTATCTTTTTGGACTTTAGTAGCTACAACAGTAGCGTCCATTTCAAGATGATCGGCATTACCACTAATCATTCCAATTGAGAAACCCCAATTCCCAGTTTCTTTATCATACTCTTTCTCAAATGCACCGCCTTTTTCAAAGATCCTTTCTTTAATATATTGTAAAGCATGTGCTTTAGCATCCTGTGGATTGGCACCAGGTTTAGTCATGTATGCTTTATACTGTGACCTAGCTAATGTAAGAGCATGAGTCTTAGCTGTTGCTCTTGTATAGTCCTGTGTACCAGTTACAGGTGTAGGGATTCTACTTTCTAATAAAGCCTCAATAGTACTATCTAATTCTGCTTCATGACCATAAGATTCTGGTAAGAATTTACTATTTGCATCTAATAATTGAAATGCTTGAGAATTGACAGCAGGTGAGCCTCCTAATTCTATGACTTCTTGTCTTGTCATATGACGATTAGAATTAATACGATCTTGAACTATACCAAGTACTTGATCGTCTGCAGCATTATTCTGCATTCTAGTAAGCTGATTACTTATAAAGGTCTGTGAACTAGTCCAGTTATTTTTCCTGGCCAAAGACAGCATTCTAGTATAATCTTCAGCTTTTAAGTTACCAGATATATTCATTATTTCACCTAAGTACTTCTTATCATCTGCCTTATTCTGTTGTACAGCTATATTAGCTACATTATATTCTCTATTCGTACCATTGACTAATGCATCCTCAACTGCTAACCACTCATTTTTAAAGATCTTACGTATAGATACTTTACCGCTACTATGCTTGAACTCATGATCTCCTGCCTTAGCAAAGATAGAAGCATCCCAATAACCATCTTTTATACCACTCTGTAAAGCAGAGAATACACGTTTTTTAGCTCTTCTATAATCGTCCGCGGAAGGATTTGGACCAGCATAATATTCAATTGCTTTTACAATACCAGCTCCTACATTTCTAGTACCATCAGGAGCGATAGCAATATGATCATCAATGATTAAAAGCTCATCATTATTCTTTTCACCTAGAGCATCACTTATTGCTAGCGATTTCTTTTGTTGACGTATAGTAGATCTAGCTTCTTCTAATAATGTGTAACTACCAGAAGCTGCCATTATTTTAGAAGTAGGTGCATTTACACCTAATTCATCTCTAGCTCTTTTATCTAATAACTGAAGAACAGTATCAACTTGATCTCCTCTTGCTGAATCAAGGTCTGCCTCACCAAAGCCTGGTATTTCAACCTTAGTATTCCAGTTAGATGAGTAGTATTCACTTCTTCTTTTAGCCCATCTTCTAGCATCAGCTTTAGCAATGGCTATTTTTTTATAACCACTAACACTACGTATCCGTTGAAGTAAATCTTCCGAATACCCTTGCATACCGAGTTTTGTTAACTCAGCTTCTCTAGCTGATGAATCATGCCAAATCTCTTCAGATAGATTTTGAACAGCATTTAATTTTTTCCAGCCTATGCCATGCTCTTCCCATAACATATTGGCATAATCAGAGCCAGCTTTCTTTTGACTGGTATCATAAGCTTTCCAAAGCTGAGCTCCACTCTTAGTTAAAGAGAGAAGAGATTGAATCTGTTTCTCTCTATGAGCTTTCTTAGCTTTATCTGCATTAATACGATCATCCCAGTTGCGCATTTTCTGGTTATGAATCATTTGATTCATGTCTTGACCCAGTTCAAAATTCTCTTTCGCAACTTTGGATTCTAAATTTGCATTATCTGTGAAAGCTTCAGTTAATCTACTAGCTTGTTTATTGTTCCAATCTATAGCATCCTTCATATGACCCATGGCTTCTAAGCCTTGTTGCCGGATCTTTTTAGAAGGGTCAGGAACATCTACTAGGTATGAACCAAAGCCTTTCTGTTGGGCGTACCCTTTATACAGTATGGCCATTTAATTTGTTTAGGTTGATACGACTTCCATATCGACATCCAGCTTACTGTAGTCAACATAATAGAACCCGTCTTTTTCTTTTTGTCCAACGGCGTCTTCACGACCCATTGCGAGTAGATCTTGTGCAGAGGTTCCTATATACTTAGGACCATGTTTACCGTCTGCTCTGTATCTAAAGGTGTATTTAGGTATGCCTTGTTCAGAGGTACCTACTCTTGTAATATCATACTTTAATCTATCATCAGAACCCATTGCTGCAATATTAGCACCAATCCCTGCAATAGTAGCTAAGGCACCAAGGAAGCCACCGCCTCCTCCACCGCCGCCACCGACGTCTTCAGCAGGTCTAAGTTCATGCCACTGTTCCCTAGTAATCATCTGAGGTGGTGGTGTAATATCAGGTCTAGGTAGATCAAGTGGTGGTTCAAGTTGTGGTGGTTCTTGAGGTTCAGGCGCTAACTTATCTTCAGCAGCCATATCAGCTGATAGTTTCTGTAATCTAAGTTGCTGTTCATCAGCTTGCCATTGACCTCTTGCACTACGCATAGATTCTCTTAACTGTCTACTTTGGAATTCAGCCTGAGTTTCCATTTTCTCAAGTGCAAACGAATAACCAGTTTCTTCTAAAAGCAGTTGATCAGTCAATGCAGATTGCTGCCTACCTTGTGCAGCTAATACAGCTTGAATGTTTTTTCTAGCACTCCTACCAGTTTGACCCGTAGCAAAAGCTTGCCCTTGCTTTTGGATTCCTTCTAGTAAAGCGCCTTGTGCTTTCTGTGCTAACGCTTGTTTCTGACCTTTTAATTTATGACCTAGATCTCGTTTATTAAAACCTAAGTTTATCAAACGATCTTCATTCTTAAATCCTATCTCTTGTAATTGTTCGTTATATTTTCTATTATTATCATTAGTAGCTAGTTCAGCAGCTAAAGCATTATAATCTAATTGCTTTTCATATGCTTCTGCACCAGCATTATACGCGGCTACTTGATTATTATAATCAAAGATCCGCATTTTCTCTTTCTCAACCCACTCTCGTGTGGCTGTTGCATTCTTATGTTCGCGGATTTTTTCAGCATTATTTACAGAGTCCCAGAATTGGTCATGCTGGAAATTGACTCTGTTCTCCATCTGCTGGAAATCAAACTTCCACCTTTCTCTTTGGGCTCGCTTTTGGTCGTCAGTTAAACCGCCGCCACCGCCGCCGCCACCTTTACTCATCGGTATCCTCTCCTTTTATAGATTTAAAGACTACTGCATATTCATGATCCCAATCTAATTTCCTTGCTAAACCTTTTCTACACCAGGCTTCAATTCCAGTACATCCTTGAACTTTACCATACTGTTCTAATAAATCCATAATACCACTATACCATATATCCATATCATGTCCTGTTTGAGTAGCAAACGTTATGATACGTAAAACATTATGACGAGGGTAACGAATAATTTCAGTAATTAAAGCTGTAAATATCTGATCATCTTGAAAACCTACCCATAGATCTTGTACACCATTAAGGACTAGTTTTAATACATCCGTAGATGTTAAACCACCTTCTGCATGAGCCAATGCTTTCTCAACTAAAGGTCTAGCACCTGGCCATATATCTTGTACATCATCTTGTTTAATAAGGAAAAAATCGGGTGTCATGTTCGTCGGTAATAACGGGGTGAATAGTTACCTTCCCAAGCCATAGAAGTTAAGGATAAAGGAAAGGGTGAGTCACTAAAGACTCTTAAAGTATAATTATCAGACTTCTGATGTATAGGTACAACAAAAGTATTTTGAGTTTCGATAGGTACATCGTCACCTAAATAGTAATTAGATTCCTGAGTAGGCCTTAAGACATACCAATTATCTAAATAGATCTCAATACTGTCAGCAGCAGTAGTAACGTTTGCGGCTGTAGTAGCTGCAGCTGGAGCTGTACCAAATGTAACTGTACATTTATCTGTAAGTGTGGAGTGAGCAGCAATGGTGTAGTCAGTAGTGATAGTCTGCTTAGCTCCGTTCTTTTTAACAACAACATCTTTTAAATCTTTTACATCAAAATCTGGAGAAAAAGCCGTGGTACTACCATCACCTGTAAATGACTGAGTTTCAGCTTGTACACCTTTTCTTTTCAATTTAAATCCGACTACACTAGATTGTCCTACAGAGAATTTACATCTAGCTACAGTTAACGGTGCTGTATAATCAGAATCTCCAGGTTGTTTTTGATAATAAATTTTAGGTAATGTAATATCATAATTATATTTATAACCTACATATACATTCGCCGCTTGTCCCGATAAGTCTTTCCTTGGGACTTTGAAATAGGTACCATCACCGTCTGAGTCACGTGTTGGCGTGATCGTAAAACCAGACTCAGTAGTACCAGAGAAGTTAGAAGTAGCATTACCAGCAATAACAATAACAGGAGTGAGAGATGTTATATCTTTAAAAGGTATATAGCATTTCGAGAAATCATTAGTAGAGTCATAGACAACTTTCTTTTCAGATCCTCCAGTCAGACCATTCGTAGCAGCTGTATAGAAGTCCATATGAGGGTTAACCTGCTGACCTTCTGCTGTAACAATAATAGTTTCTTCAGGAGTTTGCGTAAGTGTTGCACTGACAAGATTATACCTAGCATTTGAACCTGATCCAGTTTTAATTATACTGTATAAAGTATCTGAATCTGTAATCATATAATGTACATTACCAGGTAATTGCCAGTTAAACCATGTCTGCATGACATCTTTTTCTCCATCACTATAGGTACGGTAGAAATAAGCTTTATCTAAAGTCTTACCATACATAGTAATGAAACTGTTTTGTGTACTTGCTGTTAAACTATCAATACCTACAGGTACATACTCAGCAACAACTCTACCAACATCAACAACAACTGGTGATGAACCACCACCTTGAGGTATCATTGCAAATACTCTAACAAAACCTGCTGTATCATGTGTCTTACTTACAAAGTTTATTTGAGTTCCAACATCAACAGGATCTATTTTCTTATCCATTTTATAGTTGGATACCGTACGTATCAAAGCTGTACTAGGTTTTAAGTTACCATCAGCAGAGTACATAACAAACTGTTGATCTTGACTGTATAATAACAAACCTCCAGCAGAGGGTATGATAGCATGTAAATTTGCAGGCCTCGTACTAGAACAACTAATATCTATTGGATCAGCATCAGTAGTTGTCTGAGCTGTTGTCATATAAAAGTCATAGAATGCAGCCGCCTTACTCATAGACACATTATCTTCTGTAAGGAAGCCTAATCTATTGTTATAGAAAAATGCTTGAGCAATTTTACTTCCTACAAAAGATGGATGTTCATTTGTACCGTCATCACCTACAGTTCTATCTACATATGTTATAGCTCCTATTGCAAAAACATTTTTAGCAGTATTTTGTAGCTGACAAGGCATTGTAGTATCTTCTAATCCAGGTGATGCACCAGGTTTTAAAGTTTCTATCCATGTACCAGATCCAGATACCCCATCATTTGCTTCAAATTTAGTGTAGTAATTATCTATAATTGAATTTGTATTTCTAATTTTTACTACACGATTATGTATAGTTGCGCCTGCTAATTCTGTAGAATTATTTACTGAATCTTGATAAGCAGTAAGAGATTCACCACCTCTACCACCTGTAGCTCTACAAGTGAAACTTCCACTACTACGTGTGAGTTCTAAAGTAGGTCCAATTACAGTAACTGTTAAATCCGATACACTTTCAGCATCTATTGCTGTCTTTAGTGCTGTTAAAATTTCATCACCATCTAAGAACCCTGTAGTATCAGCATCATTAGTAGCAGTATCACCTGCTCTAGTATTAACAGTTTTAGTAAAAGCAGATCCACCAGACGGATTAATACTAATAGCATATTGAGCACTATACTCTACTAAATGTATCCTTACTGTAGCTGATTGATTAGCAGTCCATGAAGATCCAGCCCTAACTGTCACAGTTTTTTGTTTATTAGTGATAATAGTAGTATCTCTAATAGTTAACACATCATAATCATCTGCAGTAACTGCATCTAAATAAGCTCTGACGGCACCATTATAATTTACAGTACACTTAACAGAGTCTGTAGTATTCCATATATGTACTGCTCCATAAGGGCTACTACTAGCGCCTACTATGCAGCCTATATATTTCTCATCATCATCTCGATTATAATAAAACCATTTAGCATTATCTAAATCTGTATTATTAAAAGCAGAGCTACCATCAGTTAATTCTTTTATAAATTTTAAACCAGGTCGTTTACTGAGTCCAAAAGTTGGATCAGGATAAGCATTGATAGCTTCTTTAACTTGACCTGGTAATTTCTTGTCATCAGGTTGGTTAGATACCCCACCTAAATAACTTCTAATTGTTTGTGTTACAGCTGCCATTAGCGTAATAAAGCTTGGTACGGTTGATAGGCATTATATACTTTCTTACCTCTTTGATGACCAAAGAAAGTATAATCACCTTGATTGCATTCATATTCCATAGCTGTTGCTCTGCTTTGTAATTCTCTTGTAGCTAATATTTGGTACTGTTGAGGATCTCCTACAATTCTACTAGATACAATAGCTGCAGCTTTAGCTACAATATAATCTTGAAAAGGTCTAGGCAGGTCAACCCAATCAAAGAACCATACTATATCACATGCTACCTTTTCCCAACTAGTAAGTGTAGTCCAATCATAAGTATGATTTATCTTTTCATATAATTTACCATTCCTTCTTACTGCTTCATATTGATTATCTTTTTCATCATGTAAATCTATTTGTAATATATTATTAGGTATTACTATTTCACCGTTAGTATCTGGAACAAGTTCATAGAACTCTTCTGTATTAAATATCCAGCCTTCACTCTGTATTTCTCGTGATACATTAAGTAGTGTATCGTAAGCAATCGCAACGTCCGGGTTGGTTTGATCGAGGGTGGTTACAGGAGCCTGACCTACAGACGCCAATATTTCATTTACAGCTGGTAATTCTTGTGCAGCGTTTGTAGTAGGGAAAGCCATAATTAATTTATATTAATAAAAAAAAGGGGACCGAAGTCCCCCATGTTTAACTGCGATCTATCGCAGGTGAATCGCATTCCACTGCCTTATAAGCAGTAGGGAATCCTTTTGTTTCAGAGTAAACAGCAGACTGTGAATAAGTGCCAGCTTGAGTAAATGCTACCGACTTGCGGATTGCTGTATTACCTCCAGAGATACCAGCGGTACTACCTGAGTACCCACCTGGTTCTTGGACTGTGGCATCTGTATTAGACACCCTGGCTGTTGAAAGATTAGCCATAGTTTAATTCTCGTATTCAAGTGATGTAACGTATCCAACAACTGCAGTGTTAGTGCCTGAATCACTGGTAGCGACCGTGATTTTATCACCGATGCGATAGCCATCGCCATCAGCAGCGGCTGCAGCATCTACTACAATAGCTGAGCATTTGTTACTTGCGATAGTAAGGTCAACCTTAAGGTTAGAGCCTCCACCATCTGTTGTTGTAGCTTTGTTATCTACAGTACCATTAGTACCGCCTGCGGTTCCATCGTCACCTGTGGCAGTACCAACAGCAATAGTAGCAACAGAGCCACCCGCCCTTCCCCATTCTACAGGAGGTTGGTTAAAAAAGGTCTCACTGGTTAGACCAGCAATACCAGTAATAGGATGTGCTCTTGGCATGTTACCTCCCCTTAAGCGGTTTGGATTTCAATTGCAGCAGCAGGGTTTAGAGTACCAGCACCCATTGCTAGACGACCAACGATCAAGTCACCCTGATACATTGTTTTTATGTCAGCTCCGGTTGTTTGTACTTGAGGACCAATTGCTTCAACAACACCTGCAGCATCCTTCTGATAAATAAGGCCAGCGTGTGTAGCGAAAGCACCATTGTAGGTGTTGTTTTCACCAGACACAGCAGCTACTGTACCAGCTTGGAAAGGTAGGTTGTTTGAACGTTGGATTTTAATACCAGCAATTTCATATAGTCCTTCACCAGAGGTGAGGTTACCAGATGAATTACCGTAATCCCTATTGAGAATATTGGTATCTACTTGAGAAACCAAGGCATAGTATTGGCGTGGGTTTAGTACGGCAGAACGTCCTTGCTTAGGAAGATTCTTTTCATCAAGAATAGCAGCTGCTTCAAAGAATGCATCTACTAATTTCTGTGCGTCGTACTGGTTGCCGGCACCAATTTTAATGATTGAACCGCCGGGCTCTGGGCCTGGGGCTGCAGTAATCGGATGAGCTTCTCTAGCAGCGAGAGCGATTGTTCTGAAGATCTTTTTATCATAAGCTTCGGCTAGTGCATAGCCAATTTTCTTTGAGATCTCTGAGCGTAGAGAATAGTGAGCGAGAGTTTCATCTAGGTCATACACGAATGCAGAACTAATGAGTAGATCATCACAAACGATGGTCTTCTCTGCTACTGGTGGATCGCCACTGCCGAGAATCGGTGTTCCTGGCTCGTGGTAATCGGCCGTCATGCGACCTGTGAAGATGAACTGTAGACTCTTACCGTTCTTTAGTTGACGGTTTTGTACAGTTCCTTTAGCTACCGTTGCTGACTCATAAGCTTTGAATAGTTCGCCTGAGAATAGCTTGAGGTAGGTTGCGTACTTGGTATCATAAGCAGTACCTAGCGCCAACGGGGTTGACGAGGTATTGTTAATAGAACCAATACTGGAAACTAAGGTATTAGCCATTGTTTAGAGAGTAGTGTATAGTTAAACGTGCTCTCAATCGATTGAAATTAAAAATATTTGTGGTCTTTCCCACCGTCTAGACGGCAAAGGGTATCCGCGTACGGGCCAATGCCAATGGGAAGGGGGTCCGACTCTGAGGTGCCCCCAACCCTAATTTATTAAGAAGGCATATTT
>VTLG01011431.1_pt1 | contig 21533 bp, 42 predicted proteins | sample 4694571 | NCBI WGS metagenome assembly VTLG01 (sample SAMN12604809, study PRJNA352737) | marine metagenome | biome: ENVO:00000447; feature: ENVO:00000209|ENVO:00000569|ENVO:01000036; material: ENVO:00002151; isolation source: viral sequences binned using virsorter ... | reverse complement strand
TATACCTAAAGTGGATATAGAGAAAATAAAAGGTAAAAGAACAGCAGTAAGTTCAAAAAGAGTTAATGGAGCAGAGTTTCTATTTAACGTACAAGAAAATAAAGATGTACTAATTGACTTAATTGGTAAAGAACACACAAAAAATATAGAAATAATTGCTAAAGGTATGGAATTAATTCAACGTCATCCTGTCCAAGCTACTGCCACTGAGCTGATGAAAGCATCAAAAATGACTGCTGGAGGTATGACCAGTAGATTATATGCTGTATTCTCAGGTCGTGTATCTTGGAGGTATGTAGGTGCCGAAGCTTTATTCTTAAATATGGCTAAAAATGAAGCAGCAGCTGTAACTGCTATATTAGCAGATGAAAATGCTGCTAAAGCTGTAGCTTATATGATGGTTTCTGGAAAACCTATTACTAATAAAATACGTTCTGCTGATAAAGCTATAGCTTGGCTACCAGAAGTAGCTATGTTTTCACAAGACATAGGTCTTATGGCTCTTGACGATATGTGGGAATCAAGTAGAGACATAAGAAAAATTGAACAAGAAGAAGAAGCAAAACAGATGGAATCACTATTTGAAGAGGCTTCATTTGGAGCATAAAAAATAAACTTCCAATAACCAATAAAAGGAGGAAATTATGGAAGAAGTCGGATTAATAACATATATAATGGGTAATTGGCAAGCTTGGCTTGCAGCAGCCACTAGTATAATTGGCTCGGCTGCTCTCGTTGCTACATTAACACCTAATAAATCTGATGATCGTATAGTACAGTGGATACTAGACATTGTTAATTTTGTAGGTGCAAACGTAGGAAAGGCTAGAAACAACGATGGCTAATCCCTACGAACCAAAGAAAAAGGATAGCACTAATAAAAGTGGGGTGTCAAATATAGGGGGAGCTGCGTCTTCCCCGACACCTGTAACAGATGCTATGAACTTAGAATCATTAAAAAAACCATTAGAAGCTTTCAGAGATGATAATGAACCCCTCAAGATGTACGGAGGGGGATCTGTGAAGAAATATGCCAAAGGTGGTGGCACAAGGCCAGTTAGGAGATAGATTATGGCTAAAAAGAAAAAGACAATTGCAAAACATAGAGGAACAGGACCTCAAAAATCAACTAAGCAATTAACTATAGGCAATGGTGGTATTAAAGATTTTTTTAGATGGTTAACAGGAGGTGATGTATCTATTAAATATGGAAACAGAAGTATCGGTGAAACTGGAAAACAGAATCTAAAAGAACAAGTTGTAGGAACTTTAGAGTTCGGAAAAAGACTGCCTCATTTTGGAAAATCTTATAATATACTTAGAGATTTTAAAGGAAAATATCCACCTCCAGAAGATGAGGTAACTCCTGTAGGCCTCAGACCTAGAGAAGAATATGTAGGGCCTAGAGGAGGAACAGGCTATGCACCTCTTTCTAGATCTCAAAAATCTCTTCCAGCAACACAGTTTTATAGAAGGCCAATTGATGATAGAGTAGGTTCACGAGAATTTACACCTTATAAAGGACCTGAAGCTTATAGAACTAAAAGTTATAGTAGAAGAGTAATGCCTCCTGCTTATGGGAGTACAGGTAGGCCAGTTAAAATACCTGCTTCACCTACGATAAACTATTTTTCAGATGTGCCTCCGGGTGAAGGGCCTGCTAAACCTCCACTTATAGGAGAAGGTATAAAAAGACCATTACATCCTCAAGAAAGAGAAATGTATAACAGGAATATCAATCCTATGACAGCACCTCCAATACCTGTACAAGATGAATTTTTTGGAGATGAATGGGGTCCCGGAGCAGCTTTAGGTGGCCCTGTAAAGAAAAGAAAAAGAAAAAAATACATGGGTGGAGGAAAGATTAAAAAATATGCAAAAGGTGGGGGTATTCGTAAACCTAAATATTCTTAGTATAAGATTTTACGGATATCCTTTTCTAGCTCTACTGAATGATTAGATAAAAACTTTATCAAAGACACAAACACTTCGGTGTTCTCATATTTGGAGTTCCATCTATTCATTGCTTCTTTAAATTCTTCAGATTTTATACACTCATGTTCTACAGAAACATGACCTGCTTGTGTTAGCTGTACAGAAAAATTAAATAGCATGGCTTTTTTATCATCCATCACTATATATCCACTAATTCACAAACACCTGCTGTACAAGCTAATTCCTGTGATCCCTTAGTCATATCCTGTTTCTCAAAATCCTGTAACTTTTGCCAGCCAATATCGGTTGGCATTTTTTTTATTAACTTCTCATAAGTCTTTTTACTTATATCCTGATAAGGTGCCTGTTTATAGGTATGATCTGAATGAGGTAAAAAAGATACTCCACTCAAATAATCAAAATTTTCCCAACACCACGTACCTACAGGTATCCACTCCTCTTCCTTTACAGATATAGTTACAGAAGGTTTGTGCTCACACCAATATTCAGCATATGTTTTCCAAAGTTCTAATTGCTGTACAGCAGTCATGTCATTTCGATAAACAGCATCCTTGGGAGCTGCCATAGGAAAAGAAAATACTGTTATATCAGGAGAAGGTTCATTACCTCTTATCTCCGGTTCATTAGGCACTCCGGATTCAATCATAAACTGTGTAAGAGGATCTTTATTATCCCCTCGTACTGTTCTTATATAGTAAGGATTGTGTCTGGCATGTATACCACTAGCACTGTCTACCAATTGACTAACAGTACCAGATGGCTTAACACAAGTGATTGCTGTAGACTGGGGGATACCTAGCTTATCAGCCCATTTCTTATTAGTTTGAATAGCTACCTTTCTTAAAGATCGTAGAGTATTTTTAAGTTCCGTATCAGTTCCATTTAATAAAGGACTATCCATGATTCCTGTAAGAGATACACCAAGTAATCTTTCTTCTTCAGTATTATTCTGCCACCGTTTCCTTAGATACCCAAAGTTAGTAAACGTAGCTTGTACAGTACCAAGAATAGTAGCTACCCTTATCTTATTTTTTAAGCTGTCAATTGTATCTATTGATCTGGCTACTACCTCTGTAAGATTACAGAATTGATTAGGTCGTAGTATAATCTCTGAACAAGGATTAGTACCAAATTCCATATCAGCATTTCTTCTACCATTCTGTTTAGCTTTCTCTTGTGCTGATGCTCTGTTAAATATACCACGTTCACCGGACTTACTCTCATATAAAGATAACCACTCTTTCATAAACGTTCCTGTATCCGGTCTTCCTGTATACACAGCAGAATTATTAGCTAAAGATCGTTCAGGATTTAACTTGGACCACTCCCCCGTCTTAGCAGATCTCATCCTATCATCAGATAAGTTTGATAAAGAAATAAGAGCTGACCTACGAACACCACCAACTACAACTACATCTCCAGTTTTACAAACTATGTCATGGCACTCAATAGAAGTAAGCTTTCTACCTCTGGCAACTTTAAATTTATTAATAGTAAAATCGAATAGATCTATTAAAGGCTGTGGCCCACTGGCTCTGCCACCAAATGTTTTAAGTCTGGAACCTGCAAGTCTAACCTTATTTACGTTTACTTTAGGTATACGACAGGTGTACAGATAAGAAACTAAATCTCTAAATGCCCTAGCCCATCCTTCTTTTGAATCAGCTACAGAAATAACATCATCTGTGTGTTCAAATTCTCTATCAGGTACGGTAGGTAAACCACTTACATACTGTCTCTCTACAGAAAAGCCTACTCCTGTACCGTTCATCAGTATGTACAGCACTTCATCAAATGCCTTAGGATTATCTATAGGTATGTAAGAACAATTATACCCTGCTATATTCTCTCTTTCCAATGCCTTTCCGGAAGTCATTAAAGCTCTCATACTTGGCATAACCTGTAGAGATAAAATATGCTCTTCTAATTCTTTCCACAACTCTTTTTCTAATCTAACATTTAAATTCTTATCTACATGAATAGTAAAGAAATCAATAAGTCTTCCTACAGTTTCAGGCCAAGTTTCCCTTCGTTTATCCTCCTCTAACCACCTTGAATATCTTGATAGATGTATAAATGCTTGATATTCTGTTGGTAAGTAATTATTACCTGCCATTCCTTTCTCCATATCTCATCTCTAGCAACAACTCTGCATAGTGTATAACCTTTCGTATATCTTCTGCTCCATTCTTAAACTTATGTCTACAGATATACTTTATAATATTTCCCTCACAGAAATCAAGTTCATTTTCTTGAATAAAGATTACAGGTTGTATAAGAAAATCTTTATAATGATCTCCTCCTATTTGTTTTTCTGTAGCTAACTTATCTTTTAATTCCTTTAGATTATTAGATACCTTTTCCTCATTATCTAATCTTGCCATATACTCATCATGTCTTTCATGTACACTCATTTTTTAAAATCCACTATTGTTACGTTGCCTTTTTGTTTAGGTTTACCCTCTATTTCTGGTTTGGTAACTTCCAACTCTCTAAAAATTGCAGCTTGACCATGTACAATTACACTGTCTAATTGTGTTTCCATTAGTTCAATAAAACCTCTCAGTATTACATACCCATTAGTAACTTTGTTTTCAGTTGTAGTATCATAGGCCATAAATTCAGACATACCATTTTCATTATCTTTTATTATAATGGCATAAGAGTTTTTTGGCAAGCTACTTTTAAACTTTTCAAAATTTTCTTTACTGTTCATTCTATCCACTCCTTTGGTACAAAGCTTTCACACCATTGATATTTGTGTCTATCACACCAACCACTATAGGTTGTTTTAGACCCTTTATATAGTTTATTATTAGCATTCATAAACAAAAATCGTATATCTAAATCGGGATGCTGTTTACGAATTAACAAATGCTTACCTCTGTCGGAGGAATCAAACTTACCCTTTACTTCTATATAAAAATCTTTTTCTTTTATATAAAAGTCAGGAGTATATGTACATTCTCTTATGTAATCAACAATAGTTTTTTCATATTCAAAAGGCACATCATTTTTAGCCAATTGACTAGCTATGTCTAATTCAAAATTAGACCTATATCCATGTGCTCTTTTCAATTATCTTCTTCCTTATCTTTAGGTAGGTATACCATATAAAATGATCCACATTTAGGACAGGATAAATTTGTAGACATACAATAATCCTCTTCCTCTTCTTCTAAATCATGATCTCCACCCCATATTAATTCTGTACTACAATGCCAACAGTTCATGGCTTGTATCTTTTTATATCCTTAGGAGGATAGGTATCAAACAAAGCTCCGGATTCTTCCAAAGCAAAATTAAATATCTTACGAGAATTTTTTTTTAACTTCTCTAAATTCTCTGTCCATTCAGCCATGTAAAAACATACTAATGCTCCTTTATCAAGTACCTTCTTAACTTTATTTAAATCTTCTATAAGCAATAGTACTTTCTTATCATAATCATAGTCATCCCACTCCCCACCCTCATAGAAACTTTTACAAACTCTTATAGATATGCTTGTAGAACTTGCTCTTAATTCTCGTATAACATCAGCTCCACCCTTCTGATCCTCTGAATCTGGAAAAGCATACCAAACATTATCATTCATATATATATCAGAAAAGCTGACATCCGTTTGAAAGTATATAGGCATTACATCTCCCTTTTTTTAAGCTTGCTGTACCACACAGATCTAGGAAAACGAGCATTGGAGGGTACCTTTTTATACATAATAGAATCAGGCCAACACGTTCTCTTAAAATCACAAAACCCACAGATACTAGGAAGTAATCTATTTCCAGTATCTTTTATAGTACCATCACTTGCCTTGTATGTTTCTTTCGTATCTGTAAAACATCTTTTAAATTTTTCTCCTTTTATTAAAGCCTTTAAATTTTTCTCGGCTAAAGCCAATGCTTCTTTCTTATCTTCTTCCTGTATAGCAGGAGCTTCACAAACTGTCCACTCCCCACTAGCTTTATTAACAACTATCCACCCACCAAAATCTTTATTCTTAGCTTGGCTGTACAAATATCCTTGTACAATATATCCAAATACATCATCTTCTTTTATTTTCCTATAGCCACCCATGTCTCCAAATTTATGCTCAAAAGCATAGGGACTTGCAGATTTAATATCCCACACCTTCCCATCAATTTCAACATCCAACGTACCAGAAATAGAATTTTTTCCTAATTGTAAATCTACCTTCTCCTGTTCCGATTCTATGTCTATTTTTGCCGATTTCATTACCAAAATGGTAAGAGCTTCTACCATATCTCCAAATATAAACCGTAAAATAGCATTGTACTCTAAATTTTTTTCTACTCCATCTCTTTCCATTTTCTGTTGACAAAGGGGTCTTCCTAAAGAAGACATACGAGGCCTCCATCCCTCCTGCTTGTTAGAAAACTGACGAACAATAGACTTTCCACAAGCCTCTTTAAATTCTTCTACAAGTTTGGGGTCTAGATCGGTACCCTCTCTGGATACACGATCTAGAAACCCTTGTACTTTATGGAGTATAAAGTTATTCATTAATTACAGAATCATATTCTATTTCATCTGAAGTAGCTGAATGATGTGCTCTCATTACACTATCATTATAAGATTTAACAGACTCCATAAATTGACGCATAAGAGCATCATCTTCCTCTGCCCATGCAACTGTCTTTTGAGGTGTTAGCTCTGCATGGAAGTAGATGTTACCACCTTTTTTCTTCCGTACTGAAGACAGCCCGATATTCATCAGCCACATAGGTTGATTTTGTCTTCTCAGGCTACTTATACAGTCTGAAACAGGGGAAAAATTAGCTCCCTTTGCATACCAAATACAGGGAGAGTTACTAAGGGAAACCTTTTTACCCTCTCTATTTTTAGCATTCTCTAATGTAACTAAACCATATAGATTTTGGCTACATTTTATACTCTTTTGTACAGCCCACTCTGGACTATCCTTTGGTAGTGCTTCTAAAGTAGTACGATCTAGTTTACCACACTTCAACCCACCTTCAGTGTCATAAAAATCACTTTTAAAAGATGGTGCTTGTACAGTCTGGCAGGAAAATGCAGCCTGTTCATTATCCCAAACAAAATAGGAATAAGTACGCATGAAAACTCTCATGGTTGCTTTTTCTCCATACACTGTCTCATCAGGTGTATATACACTAAACCACCCTCTAGGTAAGCTATTACCCTCATTATCTTCAGCAGCATGGTTGATTGCCAGTCTACCTAATGAAGATTTAGTTATAGCAATATCTATCTGGCCTGTTAGTTTCATCATATCCTCTGTAGAGATCTTAGATAAGTTCTCTGGCAGAGAAGTGTTCATTGTGGTTAATTCAGTCATGATTTATAAACCTCCTTCATGTCTAACCAATTGTTGCCTATTTTAATCTCGATTCCTATCGGCATATCATAATCAATGTTGTATCTATATTTACATTCTTCAGGCAGAGACATCATAGCTTCTTTCATTGTCTCTACAGCTAAATCCTGCTCTTCAGGATACACATCCATTACAATGGAATCGTGTACTGTGTTACATATTATACTATGCATTTTACGATCTGTCAACAACTTTTTTAATTTTATTAATGCAATAGGCAAGAGATCAGCTGTAGCAAATCCTTGTACAGGATAATTTTTAATTGCTGTTGAGTTTGACACTCCACCATACCTCATTCTATATACATCTTTAAAACTATAGTATCGGCCAGAAGGTAGTACAACACGTTTATTCGTAATGGCATCATTTTGTAACTGTTCATGCCATTGAGTAATCTTGCTGTACTTCTGTTTAAATGCACGATAATATTCCATCTGCTTTGGAGTACCGAGTAGACCACCATACAAAGGCTTAAACGTATCAGCTTTTGCATCCTGTCTAGATACACCAAGAACAGATGCTGTAAACGAATGTACGTCAACATTATTCTTAACATCTTCATACACTCTGTTATCCTGAGCTAGAAATCCGGCAACCCGAAATTCTAACTGCGAATAATCTCCTTCTAGTATATGTCCATCTTCCCACCTGCTAACTACTACCTTACGTACAGGAAAGGTACCACCTCTTGGCATGTTTTGAAAATTCGGATTCCTTGAGGACAGCCTTCCTGTAGAAGTAACACATTGCATATAATGAGGATGGATTCTACGTTTCTTATCTAAACCTTTTTCTATTCCCTCAACAAAGGTTTTTAAATATGTCTTAATAGCATTGTACCTTACATAATTTTTCATAAAAATTTTCTGGTTTTCTTTTGCTGTTAGCACCAATCTCTCTAACGTTGATCTATCTGTTTTAAATCCATGAACAGTTAAGTCATTTGTATTTGTTGCATGCATACCTAATCCTGCATACTCTCTTGTGGATCTGTACACTACACCTTTTTTCTTGCAGGCTATACAAATACGTTTCTGTTTACCTACAGTTCCATCCCTTTTCAAAGCATACTTATAACCTATACCACCACAGGCTGTACACCTTTTCATAACAGTTTTAAACAGTGGTCTAGTAAGTCGTACCATACTTTGTTGAAAAGCTCTTATACTCATAGACGTAGGTTTTCTTTTCTTTCGTGTATTCCCCCTGACTTCATAGCCTAAATTAAAATGTCGTGTCCATTGTTTCTTATCTAGTACCTTTCTAGAAAATATAATTTTTGATCTGTCTTCAGGGCTATCTAAATTCATAGGAGTATCACCCATTAATTTCTTTACTTCTTGGGATAAATACCCTTCCAGTTGCTGTACTTCCTTAGTGTACTCTGCCTTTATTTGAAATAAATTTTTAAGACCTATCTGCATACCTTCATTCTCTACATCACAAAGCACTTCACAAAACTCATTCATCAAACGGATGGTAGGCTCAAGCTTTCCATCTAAATTAGAATATTGAGCATGGAATAATTCTTTGGTTGACTGCACATCAGCTCTTCCGTATTCTTCTACAACTTTCCAAGGTATGTCCTCAAATGACACATTTTTTTTTAAAAATTCACTGATTAAACCAGTTTTCTTTTGAGAGACAGCATATCGTTCACAACACTTTTCAAGAGATAGAGCTACCTTCTCTCCACCCTGCATAACATATTCTGTTATCATAGTGTCATGTACATTTCCTATATAGGTAAACCCACAAGCTCTAAGCCATTTTAAATCAAACTTTATATTATGGCCTACCAGTAAAGTTGTGTTGTCTAAAACTTTTTGTAATATTTCTTTTGCATTAGGAGTAGGTTCTTTTTCCTTATGATAAAAACAAAGATAATTTTCTTCCCACTTTGTTTCCTCATGATAAGAATCTCTAAGCCCTGCTATATAACCGACAGAAACTAGCATATTTCCTGTATAGGGATCAGCATCAGTCTTTTTATCCTCTTTTACTTTATATGTCGTTTCTATATCTAATATTGTTGTTCTCATGCTATCTCTCTAATATTCTTATACAGTGTAATTGAGCATTCTCTATATCATACACTTCTTTAATTTCTTGTACAATTCTTATTTTTTCCTGTTCACATTCTTTTTCTGTATCATATTCCTTTACTTCTAATTTAGGATCACCATTAAAAGAAAGAAGAATATATAGTAGCCATACTGTTTTCATACTGAAAAACTTTCCCCACACCCACACTCAGATGTAGCATTAGGATTAACTATCTTTAAATACGATCCGGCTATGTCATCTATAAAATCTATCTGTGTACCAAGAATGTACATGGTAACAAAAGGATCTATATAGAGGAAACCCTTATTTAAACCTATCATATCATTTTCTTCAACATTTTTAGGCTGTTCTTTTAAAAGACCCCATTTATAATTAAATCCTGCACAGCCTCCCCCATCAACAGATAGAGAAACTCCTTCAACTTTATTTTTTATTATAATTTTTGATAAATGCTTATTTGCTTTATCTGTTATAGTAACTATATTTGCTTGTTCTTGCATCATGGTAAATACCTAGCTTTTTGTATATCTATTCGGCATGTAATTGTACCATGCCAACCAGATAGTTTATTTTTAGAAACACAGAGATGACGTACATAATCTTCTTCTCCCCCGAAGTTTTTGCCTATACCAATAATAACATCAGCTTCAGCAGCTTTTCCTGTTCTACTATTTTCTAGCATACTAAAATCTATCTCCTGTCTATTATGAGCCTCATAAGATGCTTGAGATACAGCCCAAACCATGCAACTATTTCGTTTAGCTATTGCTCTTGCACTTTCATATACAGCCCGTAACTTTTCATCTATTCTTGAATACACTCCCTTTATATTTACTTTGTCAAGCTGATCTATAAAAACAATGTCAGGTTTATTTATCTCTATAAATTTATCCACTTCCCTTACGGAAATTCCTCTACCCTCTAACATGAACAAATTATTTTTTATTTCATTTTCATATACTTCATTTGCCACCTTAATATTTTCCTGCAACTCACTGATATTTTTATTTAAATAGGCACAAAATACTCTTCCCTTTACAAGCTTGCCGGGTTCTTCATTTGCAAAATAAGCTACCTTAAAACCTTGTCTAATATATTCAGCTACCAGATAGGAACAAAAAGTTGTTTTTCCAGTTTCTGGCCTTGCAAAAATAACACCAAGATTTCCCCTACCAACACCTCCCACTCTATCCTGTAGAGAAGACAGCTCAAATTTAAATTCAAATCCCTCATTCCAAGAATTTAAAAAATCAGAAACACTATCTTCTACTCTTACATAATTAGAGCTATCCTCTGGCTGTTTATCTATAAGCTCATCTAATAAAACTCTTAGTCCCTCATAATCACCCTCATTACCCAACCAAATATCTGTAGCTTTTGAGCTTATCCTCTGTGCTCTATCCCTTCTCCAAAAGTTTGCTATAAGATCTTGCATTATCTCAGGACTATCCTGTATATAATGTGTCAGTTCTTTTATTACCAGTTCTATAGATTCTCTAGAAGAATCCGGCATGGAAGGAAACCTATCCCTATGTAACTGTAAAAGCATTTCTGTTGTTAGATCTTTACCATACTTATCATGTGCAAATGCTATAGTATCAAATACAGTACCCACACCATTGGCAAACATTTCTTTATCTACAACATCACTTGCTTTTTTATAAAATTCAGTATTTAAACATTGTGCTAAAATTTGTTTTTCAATTGTCAACTCACTTGCCTTTCTTTTGGCAATCCACGACAAGTAAAGTTAGCAGAAAGTGTCCTTCTTTCTCCTTTTCCAAAAAATGGAGTAACAGAATGGAACAACCAATGAGGAAATATTATCATCTTTCCTTCCTCTGGAAATACATATTCAGAAGAAGGATGTCTAAGATCTAACATTTCTTTTCGTGAAGTTACACCCCAAAGTAATTGTGTAAATCCATCAACATCTCCTGATGCATTATTGTGATCTAATTCTATATAGCCTTTATCATTCTTAATACTTTTTGCTTTTTCTTTTATACAGTCAGGAACTTTTAAGTATAGTACAGAAGACATACCAATAGGAGTAGTATCTGTTTCCACCCCATGATCGTGCAACAGATTATAATCTCCAGAGAAACTATGTACAGTCCAACATTCATACGCATGAGCTGTTAATTTTCTAAGAAATCCTTTTTCCAATAATTTTGTGGCACAATTATCAATAACATTTTTAAATTTCTTTCCAAATTCAGTATCCATAGGAAAGTCTAATTGAGCTGATTTTTTATCTTGCCTTATTTGGCCTACAAGTTTAGATGCATAGTCTTCATTAGCTGGAACAGTAGTCTTATCAACATACTCATTAATTTCACCAACAAAATCCTTTGGAAAGTAAATAGTAGCCATAGTCAATATTGGCTTTGCCTCTAATCTAATTTTTATGTCATCCATTAAATTCTCCTAAAATTTTTTCTTTTGTCCAAGTTTTTATATCCTTATCTAAAAATTTAACCTGCGTTTGTATATGTACACTCAACTCTTTAGCTATGTCAAGTGATTTTTTTGAAGCATCTTTATCAAGGGCTACGATAGCCAATTTAAACTTGTCTACTATATGTGGTATATGTTCTTTAAGTAAGTTAGTTCCCATAAGAGCTACACCACACATACTAGATATAGTAACAGCACAGGCTGATGCACAATCTTCTACTATAACACAAGTATCATTCTTATTATTGGTTATAAATGGAAGTTTAGAAGATGCATACCTTTTCCATTTAGGTTTTCTTCCTGTAAGACTTCTGCCCACAGCATCAACGATGCCATTGTTCTGGTATATACAGAATACACATCTATCTTCCTTTACATCGTACTGTAAATTACAGAACTTTTTTTTATAAGCATATTCTATATTATTATTCTTAATATAATCCATAGCTCTAGCATTTCTCTCTACAGAAATCCACGTTGCTGTTTCCAAAGTAAATTCTATTTTTTGTTTTTTATTCTCTGCTGATCTGAATACTCCTCCTTGTACTTTTCCACTAATATTACAACTGGCATAGAAACAATTATACAAAAGAATGTTATGATCATTACTGACAGAAAAAGAATTGCTATGCCCACATACAGGACAATTGCTCCTATATGATAACCCTTCTGGTACAGCCATTGTTTCAATGTAACTTCGTATGTCAATCATTATTTACATGTGTTTGTGTTTATACAAGCTTTAGTAGTTTTTGCTACTACTACTGCCTCTTCTTCTATAGGCTCAACAGTTGCTATTGGTTGAACACTACAAGCTCCCAAAAATATCATGGTAGCTATAAATAAGAATAGTTTCATTTTGCCTCCTTTGCTATTTGTACTAAGTTTGCATCCCCTACGGGAATATGAAAAAATGGTTCTTTGAGGTGTGGTGCATCAACAAATCGAGAGTTTTGTATAGTACCAACTTTAGATTTATTAACAACATCAGCATCAATAAACCATGCTTGTTTTAAATCATTGTTAAATACAACAAATTTAAAATCGTGATTAGGATATTGTTCTACCCAAATATTTATCAGTCTCTGTTTCCTTTCCGGAATCCGTATTTCTTTCCATAAAGGATTCCATTTATCTCTCCATTGTGTTTTTACTTCTACTTCAAAATAATAATCTTTCCAAGTGTAATTTCCATAATCTTTTTTAGCATATATGTCAAAGTTATAATCTTCTTTACTAACTATGTCAGTGTAATTATTAGCAGTTAAATATTTTACCATAGCCTGTCTTGCTTTTTTGTCATAGATAGTGTAGGATAGTTTATCAAATGATCTATTTTTATTTACATGTTTTTCCATAGCTATAACCTTAAAAATTAATGACATTTACTATTATAGTGCTAATAGAAGACTTGTCAACAATTATTTTTTTTAAAAAGGTATGAGTAATGGAGAGGAGAAGATAGAAAAAAGTTGCTAGTAATGGATAGATGGAGTAGATAGAAATATTTTACTTGACAAAGTATTTATACAGTGTATAATAATAATATGGAACTTTTAAATGATGAATTTGAAAAAAAAGTGGTACAACTGGTAGATGAATACTCAGGAAATGGTATGAATTTGTCAGATCAAGTTACTGTACTTGGGTATTTATGTCTAGAACTTTGTCAAAAGATATTTCCAGATGCAAGAATTGGATATACACATTTTTTAACAATTCTTATACAAAGAATTATATTTGATATGGGAGAACTCTCTGAAGAAAATAAAGATAAAGATAAACCCAAAATACATTAGTAAGAATATTTATATTAACAATTAGAAAAAAGGATAATTTAGTGTTTAGTTTTTTGTCAGGAATAGTTACTGGAATTATCAAGAATGCTTTTCTGTTCTTTTTTATTAGAGATAGTGGAAAAAGAGCAGAAAGGAGAAAAAACCTTGAAAAATCTAACAAACTTTTTAAAAAATATCAGAACATTGACATTCGCAGTAGGGATCTCAAGTCTACTATTAACAGGTTGCGTAGGAAGTCTAGGAAGTTGGACAAATAGTGATTGTCCACCCTTTCCTTACCCTTCTGAAAATGTCATAGATAAACTTGAAGAACAAGCACAGTCAGATGAAGAATTTGCAGATTGGCTTGGAAGAATTACAGCTCATGGAGAAAAGATAGATGTTTGTAGAGGAGAAGAAGAATGACATTAGCTTATTTTGATAAGAATATATTTGATGTACTCAAGGCTAGGTATCTAGCTGAAAAAGATACAGCAAAGGTAAATTTGTCAATCCTGCATAACAAAGCTGTAGGAATTGGTGAGCATTCAGATATTGTCAGTGAGGCTGATAAGTGGATTAAGGCTATTGCTGATGCTGAAGATAAGTTAGCTGTACTGGAAAAACAGATGCCTCTTACCCCTGATAAATATTCGTAGTAGAAATTAAAATTAACATTAAAAAACCAAAGTATTTTTTCAGCTTGACAGGTCAGATTGAAAATGGTACTTTGGTTTTTGTCATTATAGATAAGGTAAATATAAGATGTACTCTATTAGATTAGTAGATGAAAATGAAAACATACTTTTGTCAATTCGTACTGATAGTATAAATTTGTCAAGACGGTCTGACCAAAAAATGCTTTGTCAGAAAATGTCAGAAGTCATAGAAGAAAAAGACAAAAATCAACTTGAAATGGATTTGTCAGATGTTAAAGATGGAGTTATAGAATGGGAAAAATGAAAGCATGGCAAATGGATATAGAAGAGGCTATGGGAGAAGTTGAAGGAAAAGATTTGTCAGAAATAATATATCATGTACAGAACAAGGTATTTCCAAAACCTGCTGTATCAACAATTAAAGATATATATAAAAATATAAATGGTGAAGATGATGAACAAAGAGCAGATATATAAAAAGAATATACAGGATTTAAACAAACAATTATACTCTGCATATAAAAGAATAAAAAACTTGACAGCCAAATTAAATGGGACTAAGGTACAGGAAAATAGTCAAGAGAAGGAAAAAAAATATTATGAGTAAAGAAAAAAGTAAAATAAGTGATGCTGTACTGAAACTTGTTAATATTACTAAAGAACTAACAAGACAAATTGATGAGAGTGGAATACGATACATTACTTATGATGAGATACACAAAGTTGAAGATGCTATAGACATTGTTGTGGAAGAAACAAATTTAAAACTACAAAAACACATTTGTACAGGTGGTGAACAAAAAGGAGATGTGTCAAGAGCATGGTGGTCTGATTATGTTAGAGCAGATGATCCGAAAGCATACGAGGAAAAAGAAGATGCGTGAGTACCATTATTTTTTAAAGAAAGATTTATCAACCATTCTATCTTCTTGTGTACAGGGAAAGTTTTTCACAGCAAAATTTGTCAAGGCAAATGGAGAAGAAAGGACTATGAATTGTCGTTTTGGTGTAACTAAATATTTAAAGGGTGGTTTAGACCATAATGACAGAACGAAGTATTTAACAGTTTATGATGTACAGAAGAAAGGATATAGGAACATTCCTGTACAGAGATTGATTGAAATAAATTGTGGTAATCTGTCAGTTAGAAATTGGGGAAAAGAAACTCAAGGTCTAATTATGGCAGTTGCTGTATAGAAGAGTTTTGTTGGTGCAGGCATGAAAGGACTTTATTGTCAGTACAGGCTAAATGCTTAAAATTATACCTGTCTCAGTGAATTGACACAAGGAGTATAAAATATGCCAACAAAGGAAAGAGAGTGGTCTTTAATTAGACTGCTCTTTTTTTTTTGTTGACAAGGTTTTTAATCTGTAGTAGTTCTTGAAATGGAGATACCTATTTGATGGGCAAGGCACATCTTAGAAGGGAAATTCATTAACCGAGTGGACTCAATGTGCAAAGAAACTTGGGGGTATCTTCAGAAAACGGAGAAAAAAGATGATACGCAATTTTACATTTTTAGATGACCCTGTTAAGAAAAGAACATCAATCGGTCATTCCTGTAGAAGTAGACCAAAGAACAAGCATAAGAGAAGGTCGTGGAAGAAGTATAGAGGACAGGGGAGATGAAGATGGAAAAACTAACAGAACATGAATTATTAAAAAGACTTGATAATGAATTTTATGATGTTGATTTTCAAGTTGTAACAAGTGCAACTAAAGGTGTTGTGGCTACTGTTCAATTTTATGAAGATAAAATAGAGGAGAATGAAGATGAATAATAAAGATTTACTCAAAAAAATTAAAGAATGGTTATCAGATAATATTAGAGAGTGTCCTAACATATCAGAAAACATTTCTCTAAAAGAAGATAATAAAAGATTACTAAAATTTATACAGGAGAATGAAGATGACAGATGAATACAAAAAATATTATTCAGATGATTGGGATAATGAAGTGAGTGTTATCAAAAGATATTTTGATGATGGAGAAAAACCTGATTATATGTATATCTTGAATAGCACTATTGATGGACATTGGAATGAAGATTGTTTCACTTATTATAGTGATGCTTTAGGAACTTTTAATGATGTAATAAAGGAGAATAAAGATGTTCCTAGTAACATATAAAATAAAAGAAGGAGATAAAGAATGCCATGAGTACTCTTGGTTTGAGATAGGTACTCAATCTGATTATGATGCAGGAGTTATTAAAGATAAAGTTTTAATACAAGAAGTCTATGGTGATGAAGAAGAAGAAATATTTGAAAATAACTATGATGATGATACTAATACCTATGAAAATTATAATAATGATTGGGTATCAGTATACTCTGTAAAGGATATAACAGTAAAGGAACTGAAGATGTTAACCAAATTTGGTATAGTAAGTTATGACGGAGAATGAAGATGAATGAATATACCTTTACAGTGCCATGCTGTTATTCTTACACTATACAGGCAAAAAGTGAAGAGGAGGCAAGGAAAATTTTAGTGAAAGACGGAGGAATAAATTTAAGTGGTGAGTTGTGTGGTTGTGAAACAGAAGATTATAAGGATGCAGAGTTAGAAGAGGTGGTGGAAAATGTCAATAATTAAACCTACCGAAGAAAATATTGTCATTATGGATAATGAAGTTTTCAAAAGTATTGTCAGAGAGATAGCTGAGGAGATGTTTCGTAGGTCAACTATGCAATGGAGTTATCACGACTTACATGATGTAATGGGTAATGGAAAGAGATTGCCTAAAGCACAAAAGATATACAGACAGCATTATGATTTTGTCAGAGCTTGTTTGAAAAGGCATTATATATATAAAGAAAAAAAAGATTGACAGCAGTTTTAAGTTATGTCTATTCTGTACAAAGGAAGGAAATTGTCATGATAGTAGCAAATAACAATACACTTAAATCATTAGGATTAGATTACTCTGTACAGGAATGGCAGGATAAAAGAATAAATGCCATTAATAGAATATTGTCAAAAGCAAGGTACAATCATAAAGAGGTTGCAGAAAAGTATATAGACGAGTATACTAGGGTGTGTAATTCAAAAGCAATTGATAAAAGGGAATATAAAAAAGAAAATATGTAATGTTTGTTTAAAGAAGGAGAAATTAGAATGAAACATTTGTATAAAAGATATGCAGTATTAGATAAAAATAATAAAATTATTACAATACAAAAAAATGAAGTAGATGCTGAAGAGTTTGAAAAATTTGTAAATAGTAAATATTACAAAAAGCCATTTAAAAAACCAACTAAAATTGACATTGTTAAGGAGTTTAAAGAATGTTAAAAACAGTTGAAAAAAGTGTAGCAAAAAAGACTACGGGAATTGCTGTTACTTATAGAGCAGGAAAGGATCACGTCTTTGGTAGTTGCCCTAATACTTGTCCACTTAATCCTGTACAGGATAAAAGTACAGATGAAATAGATTGGGACTACTTAAAAGCTGTTCTTCATGCAGTAGCTAAAAAAGGAAAGGCATTTACATTTACTCACTTCAAACTTGAGAACGAGCCACTTGATAAATTGTTCTTGTTACATGATATAAAGGTAAATGAAAATACCACTACTATCAATCGGTCAACGGATAGTTTAGATGAGGCAGTTGCTGTACATAGTAAAATGTTTCCAACTGCTGTAACCTTACCTTATAAAAATGTCAGAAAAAACTTCACTTATAAAAATGTCAGATTTATTAGATGTCCAGCAGAATATAGTAAAAGAGTAACTTGTAAAAATTGTCAGCTCTGTACAAGGAAACTACGAAATTTTGTCATTGTGTTCTATGCTCATGGGGTTAAAAAAAATTTGGTAGGTAAAAAAGAGAACGGTGGTTGTTACGGTACTTTTGGAAATGTCAGATACCAATGGGAACACACAAAAAATAATGTCAAAAATGTCAGCAGTAACTACTCTGTACAGGAGAGGAAAGATTTAAAGGATTTTGCAAACAGTTTAGACGAGGGAACTCTACTCCGACACCATGTTGTAGGAGATTTTGGAAGAATTAAGTATTCTGTACAGGATAAAAATAATAGTTGCAATTGATTATATTCTATATAAAATAATATTCTAATAGCTACTAAATAAAGGCAGATGTAAGAAAAATTAAATAATAGCCATGTGTTAAATCACTTGTTTAGTAGCTGTTAACAAAAATAAACTCTAACTATATAGGAAAGGATTTTAACAATGTTAGATACAGAAAACGTAATGGGAACAGGAACACACATCCTACCCGAAACTCACAAGCATAAAGATTTAACCGATTTTAGTTTGTTTGATTTTGGTGTACAGGAAGAGCCATTGTTTTATAACTTTAACGGGGAATATGTACAGGCAGAAAAACGGAAAGCTGTTATTCGTTCCGATACGGGAGATTTTATAGGCAATCATTCTACCAAATATAAAACAATACCACACATTGATTTATATAAACCCTATACAGACAAATTACTTGACAGTAAATTAAAACTTGGAAACGTTGAAGTAATTGATCAAACTTGGGATAATGGTGCTAAGGCTAGGAGAACTATTCATTTTCTTGACCATAAAGCTGAAGTTGGTACGGGACTTATTTCGGGTGGTGATAAAGTAGCATTGAGGACTGATATTTTTAATTCTTTAGACGGTGCTTGGGCTTTTCAAACTTTTACGGGAGCTTTCCGTTCACTATGTTTAAATACTTTAGTTTTTGGTGGGCAAAAATTCTATCATGAGCATAGGAAACACACAAGTGGATTAAATATAAATAGTGCCTTGTCAAAAATTACAGGTACATTAGATATGTTTACTAACCAAGCTGATGAATTTAACAAGTGGAATACCACTAAAATATCTGATGAAGATGTTGTCAAGTTGCTTGCTAATACTATCTGTTATAAACCTAGTAAAACAGTTGAAACTATTAAAGATTTAGACGATAACCAAGCTGTCAGTCATGGTGTTATTGATAGCAAAAATGTAAACACTAGGTTATCTGATTATTTGCTGTACAGGTTTGACAAGGAAAAACAATCTTTAGGAAGTACTCTTTGGAGCTTGTACAATGCTGTTACCCATTGGAGTACTCACACCGATGAAAGCTACGAGAAGATAAACGACAAAGGGAAAGTCATTGAAATATCAATGGGTAGAAAAGGCAGTCAAAAAGCTAATGTACAAAAAGAGAGGGAGATTTCTGTTCGTAATATGTTAGATAGTCAACACTGGCAGGAATTGGCAGTAGCATAATGGGATTTATTGCTTTGTTATATCAATTGTCAATAATTGTCATAGTTATAATAGTTATATGGCTTTTAATTATGATTTTGTAATCTAACAAGGAAAGGAATAGTTAAAACTATGTTTTTAAAAGAGGTAGCCAAAATATACTTGGTTATCTCTTTTTTTTTACTTGTTTGACATTTGTTTATATTAATCTTATTCTGTATACACTTTTAATAATAATAAAAAATGAAAGGTTATAAAAATGACTGAATTAAAAGAAGCAAAAACAATTACCTTATATGCTGATGATCTGGTCAATGCTGTAAGAACTCAGAATGTTAACGGGTTTGTTACTGATTGCACAGAAGAATTTCTTGATAAATTTTCATCTAAAGATAAAGGTTTATTAGTCATGGGTGTGGTTATGGGACAGAATAATATGCTTAAATTTCTGAAGAGTGTATTATATGACGGTAGCATAAAAACAGAAAGGTTAATAAAATGATTGTAGATAATTTTCTCAGTTCTGAAGGAAACAAGGTAGCTAATCAATTTCAGATTAAAATGCATGATTTCCACGTTTTCCAATCGTATAAAACTATTATTGCTGTTAAAAACATGAATACTGATCAAGTAATATTAGATCGTGGCTCTTGGGATTGTTCGAGAACTACTAGCAAATATAGAGTTCAATTCTTGGGTGAAGTAACACAGAGAACAAGAGCCAAAATAAATAAAGGTATTTATATTTTAAAAGATTTAAATAAAGGTATTTACTGCAATATTTATGCTTTTGTGGACGATGTGAGATTAGCTTTTTTAGAACAGGATAATAATAAACCGTTAGTTGTTTCAAATAAATTGAGTGTACTTCAAAGCATAAAGAATGACTTTCTAAAGGAGTTTGAAAAATGATAACATTTATGAAAGTTGTTGGGGTGTTTGCTTTGTTTCATTCGATAACAAGTATAACACTTCTTATGTATTTTAAATATCCCATAGATTTATTTATGTTCTTTATATTTGCTGTTGAGTTTGCAATAGGTATCATGATGTTTATAGCAATAAAAATATCAAGAGATGAAGAATATCATTATAGGAGTTCAAGAGATGATAAAAGAATATAGATTTTTTATATATGTTGCTGTTATCGTGTGGACACTTTGTATCCTAACTGTAGGCATTTCTATGTTATTGGCTTGGATGTAATCATGGAAACATTGTTTATATCCTTGTTGCAGATATTGTTGCTGTTGCTGTAGTCCAGACCAGTAATAGCACAATACTAACCCAGTTGATCAGCTATCAATCTCCCATGATCTCCCTAAGCTTTTCGACTGGGTTTTTCTTTGGTTGCTTTCCATATCATTAATTAGTAACTGCTTGTATTTGTTCGGGTTGTGTTTGTTGTTATTGTTCGCAAACCTTACCTATATACACCAATTTATAATTTATTAAACTAGAATTTGTCATGACCCTATATAAATAATATATATAACTTGCAAAAATTGCTATGATGCTTTTCGATGAGCTGGGTTTTTTGTGTGGTGGTATATGGTGGCGTATTCCCTCTCCCAAAGAGCCACCCAAGAAAACTAATATTTTTCAATATGGGGTATGCAAGGGACATGCCACCCCCTCCATACATTTATATGCAATGACGGTAATAAATTAGGAAAAATTGGTCATTAAACCAGAACGGTTGCTGTACCTAAGTATACCGTTGCTGTACCTAGATAGGGTACAGGGTATATTAACCCTCAGCAAAGGAGTTACTTTTATTATACACCTGAATCAGCAAGTTGTCAAGAGAAAAATTATTTTTTTTCACTTTTTATGCAATTAAACCAGAAAAAGCTTGACAAGTTTTGTATATAGTATATAATAAAGGGTATAGGCATAGTTCTATTCAAAGTTTCACATCACATATAATAATAGATAACAAAGGGGATTGACGAATCTATGCCTCAAGTTTTTAATGAATAGGAAGAGAATATGGCAGACTATAAAGTAGGTCT
>VTLG01009700.1_pt1 | contig 21534 bp, 30 predicted proteins | sample 4694571 | NCBI WGS metagenome assembly VTLG01 (sample SAMN12604809, study PRJNA352737) | marine metagenome | biome: ENVO:00000447; feature: ENVO:00000209|ENVO:00000569|ENVO:01000036; material: ENVO:00002151; isolation source: viral sequences binned using virsorter ... | reverse complement strand
AACTAGCTGTTGCAAGACATAAATGATCTTCATCTGAAATTACAAACTTTGTTGTAAATTCAAAAGTTTCGTTAGCACCAATCGCTTGATCGGAAAGAATTTCATAATCAGTTCCTGTTCCGCCATCGTCTATATACATATCTATCGTTTCTGCGGCCGCCGCCGTTTCACAAGCTGTTACGGATAGAATAGTATAAGTATGTCCATTAACTCCGTTAATTAAAACATTTTCGGTGTTTGTGACTACTGCGTGTGCTACACTTAATACTTCACTTGCCATATTTTTCTCCTTTTATTAAAAACCCATCACTAATGATTTACCAGTAGATGACAATGATGAGTTCATTGAACCTTGAACATCTACTATTCCTGTTCCGTTTGGTGCTAAAGTAATTGCTTCATTAACAGCATCGGTTATTGTTATTGTTCCTGAATTTGTTCCATTATTGGTACTTAAAATTAAATCTGTTGTACCACCTGTCGTTACAGTTAAAGTTCCAGCACCACTTGAACGTAGAGTTGCCGCCGCCGCCGCATCTCCTACTGTTACTGTATCTGCTTTAAGAACTACATCGCCTGTTCCATGTGGAGCAATATCAATATCTCTGTTTGAAGTTGAAACTATATCATAAGTGACAACATCTAAATCTCCGCCTAACTGTGGACTTGAATCTCCACTTAAATCAGCACTAACAGTTGAGTCCAACCAATTAACTGTATTCGCTGAATAGTTAAAAGTACAAAGTGAAATTTGATCTGATCCGTCATAGAATTTTAATGTTGGTGTTGTGGCATTAGTTGTGTCCAACCATAAACTTCCAGCCGCTATACTGCCAGGTGCAGACGTACCAGCATTTAAAGTATTAACTGCTCCTAAAATACTATTTAATTCAGTTCTAAAAGCTGAGAATCCAATGTTGCTTAATGTATAATCTGTAACTTGACTCATATTTTATATTTTATTGTTCGTTTATTTTTATTACTATATTTATAATAACACTTCAAGTTAGCCATTAACTCTTTAAGCCATGCCCTTTCGCTACATAATCAAAAGTTCTATCTTGTGCCGCTCCTCCACTATTGTAAAAAGTAATGGTAAATCCTGTCTTTGTTTTACTTGTGATAGTGTAATAGTCGCCAGATACCATATTTTGAGCCGCTATTCCTACTGCTGGAGAAGCATAAAAAGCATTAGTATAAGTTATTGCTTTTGCTCCAGCACCACTCGCAACATCTTCATCACTTTCTAATCTTTTTTCTAATACTAATTTAATCTGCATTTTGCTTACTTCAGGTCTAGCTTTATTATCGCCACTTGATAATTTAAGTTTAAATTTAAAATATCTTCCTTTAACTGTCGATTGTTGTGAAATATCATTATAAGTTGAGATAGCACCTAAAGAACTTTCACTTGCACCTACTTGAAGAAAAGCATCGCATTGAGAACCTGAAGAACCATCTATTGGCCCTGGAGCATCGTCCCAGAGTGAAGCTCCACGACCAGAATCTACTAAATCATAAAGATCATTTGCTATCATATCTATTGTTGCTTGAAAGGTTGCGTCATAAACTGCATCTAAAGTTAATGTATTACCACCTAAATATTCTCCTGATGATTCGATATTAGCTGTATAATAACTTGGATTAGCTGTTGCATCTGTTGGCCCAGTATCTATTAATCCAGCCGCAGAATCTATGTTACCTACTGCTGAATCCCAAAGTAATATCGTATCTAAAGTTGCTATAAAATTATCATCTGAATTTTGTCCTTTAACACAATCTCCATCAAAAGTTCCCTCCCAACTTTGTCCTGTAATTGCACTTACAGTTTCTTCATTAATTGTAGAAATAGCTGATGAAAAATGTTCTAGTCCTGAAATATTTGTATATACAATAGTTTCATTATCTGATTCGTTTCCTAATTTATCAACTGCCTTAATAAGAAATGCTCCTACTCTAGCATTAACAGTAACACTATTTGATTTTCTTCTAACGACTTGTGTTAAATTTGTTGAAGCCGCCCAACTTGCACCACTTGTTACGTCTTGGTATCTAATCGAGTAAAATGAGCAATCCAAATCTGCCACACTCGGCCAGGACAACTGCATTTGATTTGAACCAACCATTGATACCGATAAAGCCGCAACATCACTAGGCGTATCAGTCGCACCTACAATAGTTCTTGTTCCTGTCGCATAAGCAGAAGACACTCCTAAAGAATTGATACATTTAACTCGAACTGAATATTCAATTCCATCTACTACATTTAATTGATGATAATTTAAAACAGCACTTACACCTTTTGATAAAACTTTATAATCACTTTCAGAAGTTTTTTTAGTTTCAACTTGATAGTATTGTCTAAACTTATCTGTACTTGCACCAACTAAAATATTAAGTCGAGTTAATACTACTCCATCTGAATATTCTATTAATTCATCTGTTAATGTAACTGACGCTGGAGCAGTAACAGAATAAGGATTGGGTAAAGTAGTATCTGGTATTGTTGCCGCTTGTGTTTTTGCGGCCCAAGTATAAAATGCCGCTTGATATTCTGTAAGCTGTAATTCTGTTGTTAAATCTGCATTAACTTGCATACCTTGAACTCTAAATGTTTTTGCAGAGAAAGCTGGAGTTGCGTGAGTTATATTTACAATTTCTCCAACCATTAAATCTAATCCTGTTGCATCACATCTTAAAGCAACATTAAGATTATTTCGACTTCTTCTACAAATTACTTCTGCTAATTCTAACGCTTGATAATATGATGTAATAGTAGGAAAATCAAAACGTCCCTCTTGTAAAAATCCATCTGCTGTCTTCATCGTGGCGTGTTGATCTGCTGACGTATATCCACTATCGTCAACTTCTGGCCATTGTACTTCATCAACTTGATAATTTTTATCAGGATTAACAAAAGTACAAATCACACGATTAAATCTTGAATTTCTATCTAAACTTGATACCTGAATACCACCAATGATATTATCTTCGGTTAAACTGATTGCCGCACTTCCTGTTGTTTCTGCTAAAACTTTATATTCTCCATTTGAATAATTTAGATAACCTCTAAATCCTGTTACCATTGTTTTTAAATTATCAATACATTTCTGTTTAGTATCTATAACTGCATTCATATCCATTATATCAATAGCGGTAGCAGAACCATAAGGAGTAACATCAACATCGCATACATCTGCGGCTGTTTGCCAATCAGCATAATCTCCATCAAAAAAACTATTAGCAATACCCATTCCAAATCTTGCATTACGCATATAGTCTAGCGTACAAAGAACTGGATTATCAGAATATGCCCAAGTTGAAGCTGTATCTTCTCTATGTGAACCTGTACCACCTGTATTAGTTCCATCTAAATTAGGATCATAAACTTTACGACCTTTTATGAGTGCTTTAACATTTGGTATTCCACCAAAACAATCTTGATTCCATTTAAACTTTAAAGCAAGATAACTCACTCCTCTTAATCTATGATTTGAAGTCCAAGACGATAAAGCACCAACTGTTGAATTATAACTCTGGTCATCATCGCCATCGTACCAAGTAACTGAAATTGTTGATTCAGCACTTGCACCATCTACTGTCGGATCAGCTTTATAAAAATTTGAATCAGAACTATTAACTGTTCTTTCTGTTCCATCGCCTAAAGCACCTGACCAAGTAACTTCTTTATCATCAATATAAATTTTTTCACAAGACTCAACTCCACCTTCGCATAAAGCCATTATCATATAAAGATAGGTATTGTCGGTACCTGAGGTTTCTAGGAAGACTGCTGTTCCACCAACTTTACGCTGACCATAAATAACTGGTAAGGGTGCGTTTGAAGAAGTTTTATTAACTAAAATACCTTTTGCTATTTGTTCAGGTTGTCCATCTAAATTTGGTGTATCTGGAATATCTGGTTTTTTTAACCAACTAATAACCATTATTCCTACATTAATCCAAGTGAGCCAGGGTTGAATTGTTTTGAAAAATGGAACAAATGGTGCGGCTTTTTCTGCTACCCAATTCCAGGCAGAACTAATACTAAAAAAAGATTTAATTCCTGTTTCGTTTATAGGTTTCCCATATCCACCTAATCGTTTTAATATTTTTTCTTCCTGTTCATTAATGTAGGCAATAAACTCGCCTTTAGGTGCATACTTATTTAATATTTTTTTTGCTACTTTAACTAATAATCTATCAAACCAATTAAACATTATTCTTTACCCCATTTAATATCTCTAATAGTTAAAGCTGAAAATTCAAAACCTTTATCGCCTGAAAAGAATCTTTGTTGAGATATATCTGATGTTGTTCTTCCATTTATTTTTTCATAATTTCCAAAATGACTTGTAATCGTCATTCCTAAAGCGGCACTTTTTCCACCATCGTTCACTTGAAAGTTTGATAAATGTCCATGAAATAATAAAAAAGGATCAGCAATACAAGTCGTTCCACTGATAACACCACGATAAACTTTTACTTCAGTTCCAAGTACATCGTTACTTAAACAGGTAGAAATTAAAGATTGATCTACTCCTGAAAATGTTAAATTCATACTATGTTTAATTGGAGTATTTGATTCAGGAACATTACCAATACCTAATAGCGTTCCGTCTGCATTATACGTTTGAGAAGAACCCTCAATGTCATCTACAATATCAAATGAATTATCAGTCTTTCTGACTGGTGTTGCAAAACCTAAATAAACTAAATGACAATATGTAGGACTTGCCGCTAATGCGTTTTTTACTGCTGTTGTTAATCCTCTTGTCATTAATCTTCATCTTCCTTTGGTCTTATTTTACCCCAAGTTATTTTCCATTGCAGTTTAGTTTTTTCTTCCATTTTTGTACTTAATGGATTTGTTGTAATACCAATAGATTGTCTTGTGTTTTCAAATGAACACGCTGTCAATCCACCTATTAATAAAACTAAAAATAAAAATACAATTAAATATCTCATTATTCATTCTCTACCTTTTTCTTCTTCTTCTTTTTCTTTTTATTGTTCTTATTTATCTCGTTTTTAATAACCTTTTTGTTTTGCTTCTTCTTTAATTGTTTAAGTTTTTGTTTAACAAAATTTGTATTTTTCTTTATCTGTTTAGATAAAACTTCTTGTCCTTGTTGGAGTTTCATTATTTCTGTTTTCATAGACCAGGTTTGATGTAAGTTCCATGTTAAAAGCGTAACGATACCTATAAGAAATAATCCTACTATTTTATCTTTTAAATCCATTATTTTGTATATCCTGTTGAATCATATTTATCTTCAATAATTTTTACTACTCTCATTCTTCCTGTATCTTTATCTTCTTCAATAATAGCTTTAACCTTTCCGCATTGCATACGGACGTTTTCAGGATTTACCGATCTCTCGACAGTCCTTTTTTTGGCTAAACAATCTGACATTCTTTGAGATTGAATATAAGTGTGTTCTATAATTCCGCCTTGATAAAACATACAAAGCACTACAATATTCGATAATAAGGTTTCCATTATTCGTGACTCCCATTCGCAAAATCTCTTTGCTTATCTTTTAATCTCTCTACATCTGATTGAAGTTTCTCAACAGCTTTAGTTAAAGCTGAAATATTAACTTCATTATGCAACATACTATCTACTCTTAATTGGACTTTATCGGTCTGCTTGTAAAGTTCCTCTATGAGCATGAATTGTTCTGAATCGGCTGGAAGTGAACCAAGTAATCCTCTTGGCCATTTTATTCTAAACTCGGTGTTAAGAACTAAATCTTTTTCCATAATTTCTAGTTGAGTGGAGTGCGTGTTTAATTTTTCTTGGATTCCGAAGAACGCCCAAACACCAACTGCAACTGCCGCAATAATGGAAATTAAATTCCTTATTGGCATCGCCACATTTGTTGATTCGTTTATTTTCATTTATAAAAATCTTTAAACCACCAATCTAAAAATCTATCTAATAAACCTTTATTCTTTGGCGATCTTCCTTTTACCCACGCTTCATTAAATTTAGTTTTTTTATTGTCAGCTTTATATCTTCCTCTTTTAGTTCTTGTTCTTTTATAACGATTCATTAAAACGCCTCACATACATCAAATTCATAATTATATAAATTGTTAATACCCATACTATAACTCTGAACACTAGAAGTTAGATAAACTGTAAAAGGAACAGCATCATAAGTAACTGTCGAGTCATTTGTTAATGCCTCAAGTAAAGGTGGCTCTATTGTTACAGTAGCCGCATTTGAACTTGGAGTTACATCGCTAACGACTTGATAAACTTTAGTATGACTTGCAAATTTTAGAAAATCTCCAGCTTTAAGTGAACCAGCGGTATCGCTATTAAACCCATCAATCGCTATCGTAGTATCTCCAGCAGTATGAGAACCATTAACAGAAATAGTTGTTGTTTCAGAACCTAAAGCGTTTTTTAAATTCGGTGGAGTAATTGTGAAAGTTTCTTTTGAACCTCTTTGTTTTGTAATAAAAGCAAAGATAGGTGCAAATTCTACTCTTGATAAATTTGTATATTTACAAGTAAATTTCCATCTTTGATTATCTATTTGTCTTGCGAATCGTCTTCCACTATCAGATACACTAACTAACGTATTCACTTCATCTTGAAAAGATAAAGCATTAAATTCTGGAGATGTAGGTAAAGCACCACTCATTAAATTATATCACTCTTTCCTTGTTGATTAACTGCACTATTAATCATTCCAACAATCATACCTCTTTCGTTAGCAAGTAGTTGTTGAAACCCAGCAGTATCAACTGCATTAATATTAAAGGTTACATTCACACTTTTACCACCAAGATTAGGACTGATAAACCCACTACTACCTGGAATCATAACCTCTGGCCCAGCTTCTCCAACCATATAAGGTTTATTTTCTGAAACTGCACCACCTTGTCTTCTAGCTGTAAATTTCTGTGAACGTATTTGTGATACTTGTGCTAAACCAAAAGTTAATGCAGAACCAGCCGCAAGATAACTCATTGGTGGTTTAAAAGCCGCAAATGCTCTCATAACTGCCGCATAAGTATTAACAATCGCTTCTGCTATCTTATGTGCTTGTAACATTTTAAATGCTTTTTGAGAACTGCCTGACATAATAGTTAGAGTTCCCTCTAAATTACTTCTCATATCTTGTAATCCTTTTGTACGAAGTTCTTTTTTCTTTTTTTCGTTTTCTTCATACATTTTTTCTTGTGATTTCATTTTAGCATCTTCAAAAGCATATAATTCATTTTGAATCTTTTTACGTTTATTGACTGATTCTAATTCTCTTGCTTCAATCTTTGCTCTAGCTTTTTCTAATGCTTCTACTGAAAAAACTTTTCCAAAATCTTCATCTCCTGAAGTAATTACGTCATTCAATGTTTCTTTGAATTTTTTTAATTTTTCATCACTTACATCTAAAAAACTATGATACTCTTGATATTCAGGTTTCCATTTAAAAAACTCGACTACATTACTAGCGGCAATTCCCAAATTACCCATAGCAATAGCAGTATTAGTAGTAGCTTCAGCAACATGAACCATTACTTCAGCAAAACTATATAAACTCTTAATCAATTTAGTTGCTAAATATTCTCCAAACTCTTGAACGCTTCCATGAGTCTTTTCAACCCAATGTAATAAAGATTCTCTTATGTTAGTTGATACTCTTAAAATAGCTGGTGCTAGTGCCGCAGAAAATTGTTGAGTTAAACCAACCATACCTAATTTTAATAAAGACATTGAATCGTTAGCCGCTTCTACTCCAGCAACAACTTCTTTTGACATAACAAGACCAAGTTTTTCAGCCATTTGGAATTGTTCTTCCATTCCCATTGTGCCATTTTCAATAGCAGTTAAGAGTTCTATGTTTCTACCACCAAACAATTTATAAGCGGCCGCAGTTTTATCTGTGCCATCTTTCATATTGTTTAAAGCGTTAGCAACTATTTGAAATTGTGCAAACAAATCTCCATTTGTTTCTCTTAAATCATCTTGGGTAATTCCTAATTGTATGAATGCGTCTTGTGCAATACCAGTTCCTTTAACGAGCCAATCGTTAATACCAACTGCCATTGTACGAACACCTTTTGCAAATGCTTCTAAAGATGTTCCACCTAGTTCTGCTGATAATCTAAATGCACCTAATCGTTCAGTTGAAATAAATACTTGTCGAGATAACTTTCCTAACTTATCAATACTTTGTAGTGAATTTCTAATTAATAAACCTAAACCAGCTACACCAGCAACAGCCGCTAGTCCTGTCTTCATATTAAAGATAGCTTTACTTACGCCTTTAAGTCCACGTTTAAGTGAACTAAATGCTCGTTTAGTTCTATCCTTTGCGTTTATATCGAATTGTAATCTGTTTCTTGCCATTATCTTTTTAACTTGCTATCACGATTTAATTTATCGTAAAAAGCACACCATAAATTAAACTCATTCACACTCATATCTAGTATATCAGATAGTTTCAAGTTCAGGTCTTTGGCAAGATGTAGGATATTTATTAGTTCGTTATCAGACCTGATTTTTTTTTAGCCAGTCTTCAACTGGCACAACAGACAAAATGTCTTGGGCTACCCTAGCCACTACTTCAGGATCAACTGATCTCATTAAAGTTTGTTTATCTTCTAATGAATAAAGTTTTTTACCTTCTTTATCTTCAGCTTTAAGAATGAGAACGTCAGCAAATAAAGTAACGTCATCAGGTTTAGTATTTCTCGTTAAGATTCTTTTATCAGCTAAAGTTAAAGGTTTAGCATAGACAGTAATCCCCCATTCAGGAACATCAATAATCTTCCTGTCTATTGCTTTAAAATGTTCTTTGGCTTTGTCAAGAATATCACTCATAAAAGAGTAAATACTTAAATTCAGCTAAATAGTCAAATTAATTAAACTGTTCCCCTAGTTAAAGCACCAGTTAAGGTAGCTGAAAAAGTTGCTTCTATCATACCATCGGTCGGAGTTGATACAGAATTGGCAGTAATAATCCACGTTCCACCAAAATAATAATCTCCACTCCCCGCACCCTCTGGATATAATGTCATAGTCACTTGTTCGCCCTCCGCTATTGCTATCTGTCCGTTAGTGTCTGTTTCGTCCCAGAAACACTCGACAGATGCAGTTGCACCTTTTTTGCCAACTTGGAAAGTCTTGGAAGTATCAGTTAATGCAGTATCTTCTAATAATTCTGCTGTTGTATCTAAAGTAAAACTTCTTACTTCAGCAACAGTATTAGTTCCAACTTTAATTAATCCTGAACTTCCTGTATGTGTTGCCATTATTTATTTTCCTCTTTTTTTATTTTCTGTTTAGCTTTATTACTAAACGTACTTATAGGTTTTTTAACAGCATCGTTGACCTTTGTGTAGCCCATTTTCAAATAATATTCTTCCTTATCTGCAAATGTTTCAATCTCACTATTACCATCAGGTGTTTTTAATTTTATTCTATTTGTTGCCATAATAATTATACTCCAGCTTGTACTGCATTTTCGACAGTATTATAAGAAATTAAATAGGTCAACCTCATCAATCCTGTCTTTTGACTAGCAGTATCAAAATCCACTTCTGTTGAAACTAATTTTGTATCTTTTGCATTACCACCACGAGTAATATCAGTAACCATCGCTTCTTCTACTTCTTCTGCAATAGTATCTAACGTATCATCTATGTTAGCTGTTCCTCGACAATGTGCTTCAATAATTAAATTTAATGATCTTAATTGAGTTCGTGTATTTTGTCCTATTGTATAATCTTCAACTGTTTCATCTAACGTATAAACAATTAAAGCTGGAAGATTCCCAGTTTGTAAAGGAAAGTATCTTGTTTCATAAACATTTGAACCAGTAGTAGATAAGCTAGTAATCGTGGTAACTACGTGTTCTCTAATTGTTTTTCTAATATGAGCCATATTATCCTGATAATGTAAATCTCGTCATTCCTGTTCCATCAGGAAGTATCTCTTTAATGTAATAGGTAACGCTATCAATAACAAAAGTATCATTAAAAGTAGCCGCAGATACATCGCTTGATTTACAAGTAAAAACTGGCACTTCTTCTATAAGTCCAGCTTCGCCTACACTTTGTTCTACTGATTCTTTATCAAAAATACCTTTAACTGTTGAACTTGTGCCAGCACTTACATCTGCAAAAGTCGCTGATTTAGCAAAATCGTCTGTATCGAAGAATATTGCTCGTTCTGTATCTGATTCTATTGCCATTTTATTTTACTTTTTTTAAACATTTTGTTAATACTTTTACTAGAGATGGATTGGCCATGAATATTTTTTCATAACCATTACCTACTGCTTTAGCAATAGGTTCTTCCCCTTTAGTATTCACATCAATATCTTCCATATTCATAATTATATGAAACATCTCGTGCATTAAAGTATTAAATAACCTTAAATCTTTCAACCTCTTGTCTAAATGAAGTGTATGTAAATTCGGATCGTATAATCCTAAATAATCTTTAGGAGTTTCATAATGAACTTTGATCTTTCTTTTACCATACTTGATAAAAGATAATTTCATTACATTTAGAATATTGCGAATAAAATAATTAGAATAGCAACAGCAATTCCAATAGAAATTTTAGGATTCGCTTTTGCTAGTTTTAACCAGTCGTTCATAGAACTCCTATTTCTTTTTTTTACGTGAAAAGATACTTTTCTTTTTCACAGCTTTGTTTTCAGGTTTTTTCATATCTTCAGCAACAGCAATAGCGTGTCCACCACCAATTAAGACATTACCATCTGATTCTGACGCTTCAACAACTTTACCAGCCGCCGCAAATACACCTTTAACAAAAGTCTGTTTTAATATTTTTATCTTCATAATAGTTTCTTTGTATATAAAAGAAAAGGCGTGGTCAATGCCACGCCTAATCTTATAAACCACCTAATTATTAATATTAGGCAATTAAGTCTTTAATAGCCGCAAAACTTTCTGCGTGTCTAACAGCAACATCTACATCATATAACCCAATTATTCTAGTACCACCTTTAGCGGCATTAGTATAAGGATCAACAGATATATCCAGACTTCCCCATTCTCCAACGATTAGATCGTTAAAGTTTCCAAAAGTAAGAGCAGAACAAGTTCCACTTGCTGTACCTTTAGTTAGGTTATCTGGAGAATTTGTTGTTGAAAAGACATTGAACCCCATCAGTTTGTTTTGATCATTCATAATCATCACAGAGTCTGATGTTGCAACTTTCACAGTTGACATGAAACGTGAAATCTGGAGCGGAGAAGTAACCCAAGCCAATGCGCCTATATTTGCATTGTCAGTAGCCACTTCTTTCCAAGTTTCAACAACTTTAGCCCACGTTCCTTGATCGCCATTCGTACCCATAGCAACTGCTCCAATTCCACTTGTACTTAAAATACCAGTAGGAGTGTTTGAAGTGCCATCGCCTTGAATAGCTTTTTTATCAACTTCGTTAGATAATGTTTTTATAATATCATTTCTTACGATAGTTTCGATTGCTGGAGTAGATTGGTGCATTAAGTGTCGTGATATGTCAGTAAATGTTCCTAATGTTTTAGGAGACATAGTAACTTGTCTATACGTTGTATTGACTTCTGTTACTGCCGCATTTTCAGCAACCCACGATGCAGAATTAACTGCATTTTGAGCTGGAATTGCAACTTCGCCGACTAGACCACTTAAGAATAATGCGCCAGCTTGTTTGACAACCATATTTGCTCTTAACGCTTCAATAAATGAACCCGCTAAAAGGTTAGTTGCAACCAAGTTTCCACCATCGCCAGCTACCCCTTGAATCAAATCTCTTTTCCATCTTAAATCTGATGGTATGAAAATTCCTCTTGGAGTTTTGCCAGTCTTACGAGTGATTTCATCAGACGCTTCTTTTTCAAGTTCAGCACCAGACCAATTTCCAGTTGTCATCGCTTTGATAGCTTTGACAATAGAATAATCTCGGTTTTCCTTGTTAGAAAGTCCAACTTCATCTTTTTTGTCCAAAGGTTTTGCTTCGCCAAGTTTGTTTAAAACAACTCCTCTAAATTGAGCAACAGAAACATCATCATTAACTGCTTTACTTGCTAGGTCAGAACAATTATGTCTTGATCCTAAAGAAGTAATTTCTTTAATTCTAGCTGTTTCGTTTTTTCTCGCTTTAGCGATTTGTTCTTCAACATTAACTTGTGGAGTTTCAACTTTTGGATTTTCTTTCGCTTTTTCCATTGTGTTTTCTCTAGTTATGACCTCAATAGTTTCTTTACGACTATCTTGATCGGTTGAATTATCATATCTACTACGTCCTACGCCAACAGTTGAGTCTGCTGGTATGGAAACAATAGACGCTTCCAATGGTTTCCAATTAACACGATAACTTGGCTTTTCCTCGTCCTCATCATCGCCTTTAACTCTGTCCATCTTCATTATTTCATAGCCCACACTCACATTACTGCGAATGCCATCTATGACATCACGAAAAACCTCATCAGCTAGTTTTGATTTACCAAATCTCACGACTGCACGACCTACCTTGTCGGCATCGCTGATTTTAGCTTCTTCTATGACTCCTATTTGCTTTTCTAAATCGTGGTTGAGCAATAATGGTGCTTTACCACTAGCAATAAATGAAAAATCCACATCTTCTGGATTATGACTTAAAATTTCTGTTCCAAAACTTCTATCGTATGGTTCTTCAGAAGAAAAAGCTAAATTAACAGTTCTCTTATCTTCGCTTATTTCTTTTTTATTAAAACCAAATACACGATATAGTTTTTCTTTGTCTGATTTTTGTATAATCATTTTTTCTTCAATCTTATTATTCTTTTCTTCCTTAACTGATTCCTTTTTTTCTTTAGATACTGATGATACAGTAGTTTCGATACCAGATTCTTTGCTGTTCCCTTTGTCGTTAGAGCCATCAGTCTTCCTAAATGTTATAGTAACTGAATCGTCATTTTCAGTTACATTTTGAATATGTTTTGTTTCCATATATTTAATATCTATTCACTTTTTGCTTCTTCTTCAACCTCATTTGGTTGATTTTGTTGTATTTGTTTTTGTCCGAAAGGTTCAAACGCTAATTGTATTCCAAACTTTTCTGCTAATTCTTTATCTGACTGTATCTGACTGAACACATCTTCTACATCACGACCATAAGTTGCTTGAACGTCTTGATGAGATAAAAAACCATTCTCTACACCTACTTTTAATGCTTCAACTTCTTTTTTAGGATCAATCCATTGCCAACCTCTCGCTCTCCAGATAGGTTGATTAAATTTAGGAAATTTAGAAGCTGGAAGACCATTTAATAGGTCTGTTAATAAAGCCATTTCTAACCAATGAGCATAAACAACATCGTGAAAGTTTCTAGTAATCTTATATTGTTCGCATTGCCAATAATTTCTTTCTTCTAATGCACCTTGTCTAATACTTGAATAATTGACACTCTCTAAATCGTTTGCAAGTGTATTATAACTAACATTTAAACTACTTGCGATGGATCGAATAATAGATTTAGTAAAATCTTTAAATGCTGTCGTTGGGTGTTGTGGATCAAATGTTTGAAAATCAGTTCCAGTTGGTAATTGTTCAAATGTGCCAGGTTCAGCAGACATAACTGGATTATTAGTATTGGTTTTATCTTCTCCAGTATAACCATCAGCATCAGCAGATTTAAAGAATCCCATTTTACTTGCACCTACTCTTGCCGCAACTAATTCAGCTTCCATATAACCATCTAACATTTTTAAATCTTTTAAACACGATGATAAAGGTGGAATGCCTCTTGTTTGATGTGGTCTTTCCTGATGATAGAAATGAATAATCTCGTTAGCTGGAACAATATTATATTTTATACCTGGATAGGAAGAAGCACTTACATTTAAGTCATCGTTTGGGTGTCTTTTTAATAAATGATAATTAATTGGCTTACCAAACTTATTAATTTCAATTCCCATTCTAACTTCATTCTTATTTGGTAAAATTGTATTTAATTCTGTATCTAAAAAATCAGCTTCAATAAATTCAATAGCAAATTTATAAGGATTATCAAAATTTTTAATAATTCTAATTAAAACTTCGCCATCTCTTGCAAATGTTTCAGCAAATAATCGTTGGCAATCTACCCAACTCATTTTACCATCGGCAGAACAGTTATAACCCCATTCTTTCCAACGTCTTTCAATCATATTGTTAGCAAATGAATCTAATGCACCATTTGGATCACGACTTCTGACTTGTAAATGAACTCCTTTAGGCCCAATAACATTATCTGTATAAACATTGATAAATCTTCTTGCGTAAGCATTATTTCTTGCTAAATCTCTTGATCTATTTCTTAAAACTCTTAAACTTTGTTTGATTTCAGTATCGGCAGATTTAGATGTTTGAATAAAGTTACTTAATAGTCTATGCGTTCCAGCACCAGAATAAAAAGACCTTTTATTCGTTCTTCTTCTAAATAAATTTCTAATTCGTTCAAGATATGTCATTAAATTGTACCTTTACTACTCTACCTGAACCCTCATTGTTACCAATTCTAAATTCCGCAACTTCTTGTTTATATTCTGCTCTATAATAATCTCTCCACCTTAATAATTCTTCAACAGTTAATTTATTAAGTGAACGTCCAGCTATGGAATAACTTGAAACATCTGCATCTGCTCTATTTTCTAATATGCTTTCAATTTTATCAAGCATAACTTTCGCATGACTACGAGTATCTCCAGTAGTTGCAAAAAAATTATCTTTAACAGTTAGTTTGCCTGAATCTATAACTAATTTTTCACTGTCGCTTGTTTGAATAACTTTTAAAACCCAAAAATAATCTCCAGCAGTATAACTAGCTGTTGCTGAATCATCTAATGTAAATGTATATTCTGTTCCTGACTCTGTAACTGTTGCTGAAAATCTTGTTGAACCATCAGTTTCTAAAGACGCTTCCCAAACCATTGAATGACTTGATGGTGCATAATCAGCACCTATATCTGTTCTTTTCCAGACGATTGTTTCGCCTTTATAAAAACTTATAGGTTCTTTTTCTGGTATATCTGTAAATAAATTTGCCATCTAATTAATCATTCCACGATTTCGCAAAATTACTATGCTTTTTATAATGTTTCAACCTATTTGGGTTGACTTTCGGATTCACTTCTGTTTTTCCTTTTTGTTTTTCAGATATTCTATTTAAGTCTGCATTCAATATTGTAAATGCCGACAACGCATAAACTCTACAATCTAACGCTTCATTTCTTGGTCGCATTAAAACCCATTCTCGTCTTTTAAAACCTCGTCTGTATTTAGTAACAACTTTTTCTGCTGTTAGCTGTCTGAAATATTCTTCTCCATATTTTTTTGGAAAATGACAATATCCAGCACCATAATCTCTTATCCTTAATCTCGAATATATTAATTCTTTAGCAGTATCAACGCCAATAGGAAATAAAGTTATACGTGCAATATTATTTCTTGTAGGTCTGCTAATAATTGCTCGTCCCTCTCCACCTATACCTTTGATTGCGAATATTCTTCGTGCAAATCTTGGTGTGCAAAACTTATAAACTTGATTTGTATGGTGTCCACTATCTACACAAGTCGCAACGATTTTTAGCTTAGCTTTATTAGGTAATTCGTATGTTTTAGATAATATTAAATCTAATTCTTGCCAAATATTAGGTGCTGATGGATCGCCATAGATCGTATGATAATCAACACTCCACGTTTCTTCTTCTAAACCCCAACCTAATACTTCTACTTCGAGTCTATCGTCCTGAACATCAACTCCAGCAGTTAGTAATACTACTTCATCAGGAATAGTATAATCTTCACGTCTGTCATATAAGCCCAAGTCATCAATACGTTCTCCTTGATCTTCCCACGTTTCTCCTAAATAGGTATTTACAAATACTCTTAATGTTTCAGGTAATTTTTTTGCTCGTAAGAACTCTCCTACTGCTTCTTCCATTGTTACCCATACAGAATAAAGTCCATTTAATCTAAAACCAGCACGTCCATTAAAGCTATCTGTCGCTTTCCAATGTCCTTTAGTAATATTTTTAATTCTTTCAATATCAGTCCATTTCTTTTCACAATGTTCACATATATATCTTGATGTTTCAGGTTTGTTCTTTTCCCATTGTACTTGTGACCATTTTAAAACTTGTTTCTTCTTACACTTATGACAAGGAACATAGAATAAACGCTTATCAGTATCTTCAAAAGCAGATTCAATCGCACTTGCGCCTTTAACAGTAGGTGTTGATGTTAAAACTAACTTACTATCCCAAAAAGTAGCACTTCTACGTTTAGCCAACATAACTGGATCGCCCTCACTTCCAGCAGTAGGTGGATATCTATCTATCTCATCACATAAAACAATTTTGATAGGTCGAGAAGCTAACGATGCTGGACTATTTGCTCCACAAGCAGTTATGTGACCACCATCAAATATCTTATGTAGTACAGTATTGCCTGAATCTTTACTTTTAACTTCAGCAACTTTATATTTTAAAATTTCAGTATCTCTAATCATTGGTGCTAATCTATCCTGACTCCAAGCACGAGCCATTTCTAAAGTTGGGTGGACAACTAATATAGGTGCTGGTGCGTAATGAATATAATAGCCAATAGCATTAAGTAATATTTCTGTTTTACCTATTTGAGAACACGACATAACAACAACTTCATCAATAGATGGATCATTAATACTATTCATTATTTCTTTTTGAAAGATAGCCCTACTGGTTTCAAATCTTCCAGCTTCACTACTACTTTCAGTAGATAAATGTCTAAATTTATCTGCCCATTGACTTATTTTTAGGTGTGGCGGTGGTTTTATTAGACTCATTGTTTTTTGCCACACTTCTGTCATCGCTTGTGATTTCATAAAGTGCCTCATATAGTTTATCTTGTAAAATTAATTTAATTTCGTTAATATTCTTAACTGTAACAATAACAGGAGCAACCTTATTTGGTATTGAAAGCAATTTTTGTTTTACTTTGTGTACTAACTCTAACCAGGTGCGTTTTACTTCTTCTTTCGGTATTAATTCGCCTGTTGCCTTTTTTTTTTCTATCTCTGCTATTTCTGCTTTAGCTTTAAGTAGTTTATTTTTATTTTTTAATACTTCTTCAGCAGTAAAGTCGCCACCAGCTTTTGCTTTTAAAAAATCTATATAACCTTGAACGCTACCTATTAAATCATATTTACCCCTTTCAGCTTTAGGTATAACTCCTTCTTTAGCTAATTGTTGTATTCTTCTTTCAGACAGCTTTAGTAGCTTTGCAATAGCTTGAATATTAAATGATGTTGCCATTTATTCTATCGTTAAACCATGTTTCTTATTATGACGAATATGGTGCATATTAACATGAATTTTTTTTTTCATTATGGAACATATTTTCCAAATGAATCATGACAATAATGAAAAAAAACTGTTTTACCTTTATGCTTATAAGAACCCCAGAGTTCATTACTTCCAGCTTTATAATTTAGATTTTCAACCCAAGTAGTATGTTTATTAAATGCTTGTTCACAAGTTGCTTCTTTTAAAGCCATTCCAACTGGAATTTTAGCAATTTCGTATGTTGTGCTAGATGTTACTAATCCTAAAATTAAAAATAATATATTCATTATCTACCCTTGCCCTCTCGAACGCTTTTTACGACTACCCTTGTTTGGTCTTTTTGAATGTCTGCCTTTGCGTTTTTTTGTTGTGCGTTTAACATAATTATTAACGCCCCACTTTGGTTTCTTTGCCATTACGACTCTCTAACTCATTAATTTTTTTATACAAACGACCTAGTTCTTTGTCTTTTGCGTTTAAATCTCTATCTTTTGTTAATATATCTATTTGTGCTTGTTCTCTTACTAATTCTGTTTCTTTTTTAAGACTTTCTGTTTCTTCATAATGCTTTTTCATCTTATTTATCATAAGAGTATCAGCTTCTTTTTTAACTTCTTCTATTTGAGCAAGACAATCAACCTTATGAAGTCTTTTTTTTAAAACAACTAAATAACAAACAGCATCTATACATTCCTCAATAATATCTTCTATCCAATCATCAATAGTTTTAGGATTATCTTCCATAGTCTGTTTAAATCTTTCCATACCTTGAATATGTCTAGCAAAGATTCGATCTATAACTTCATTAATAATTGCATCATTAGTTTTAACTTTGTATTTTTTTAAAACATCATAATATTGTTTTGTTAATTCAGCGTTATCTTTTTTTAACGCATCTACATAAATTGTTTTATCTGAACTTGTCATAACACCAAAATATAATCATACCTAAGAAAGCTATAAATACCATCATTTTCTACACGAACTTTAAAAGGTGATTCAGGTTTATTTATTTTTTTTCTACTCATATTTTCTTACTACTCTTGCCTGTGTAATCTTCCCAGCGTTTAATTATTACATCGCAATAATGAGTATCTAATTCCATCATACAACATATTCTATTAGTTTTTTCACAAGCTATTAATGTTGAACCACTACCACCAAATAAATCTAAAACACTTTTTACATCTCTAAAATAATCAAAACTCCATTTAGCAAGTGCAACTGGTTTTTGAGTTGGGTGTACCTTTTGTTGATTCCTTTCACTATCTTTATTAAAACCTTTCCATAAATGTCTAAAAATTCTAATTGATGACCATTTAGATTTTACCCAAGCCATTTCACAATCGGATTGAGTATCTTTCATTTTATCATCAACTCTTTTATCCCAAACAAACCAATTATTAGATAAAGGTAAAAAATGACAGTAATAATTAGCACCCCACCACACTTGTCTAGGTATTTTTAAATTGTTAATAATTTTTATCGCTGTTATTGCATAATCAATACTATCATCTTTAAAATCTTTAAATTTATGATTAGGTGCTAACCCTGTATTTCTTGCTGTCCTATCTCCTTTTATATTTATTCCATAAGGCGGATCAGTATAAAGTAAATCTATATTATTATTATTTATTAACTTATTTACATCTTCTTCTTTAGTAGCATCTCCACACATAACTCTATGATGGCCCAACTGATATATTTCTCCTAACTTCGACTTTGGTTTTTTAGGTTTATCAGGAACAGCATCGTCATCAGTAAATCCTTTAACTTCATCAATAATTAAATCGTCCAATTCATTTTTTTCAAATCCTAAACTATCTAAATTAAAATCAAGTTTAGAAATCTCTTTAAACTCTAATGTTAATTTTGAAAAATCCCATTCACTATCCTGATTAATTCTATTATCAGCTATCCTGTACGCTTTAGCTTTAACTGGAGAAAGATCAGCAATAATAACTGGCACTTTATCTAAACCAAGTTCTTTACCAGCTTCATATCTGCTGTGGCCCACTATAATAATATTTTTTTTATCAACTACAATAGGTTGTTGAAAACCAAACTCTTTAATCGAATTAACAACCTTTTTAATGTTTTGTTTTTTTCTTGGATTGTTAGAATAAGGTTTAATATCTTTTAAAGAAATATTTTTAATAATAGGATTATATTTTAAGCTACTCATTTATGTATATAACCATATCATTATCATACCTATAAAACTCATCATAATCGTAAACCAAATAGTATCTATAAATTCCATTACCAAGTATGTCCACATTCGGGACATTCATTTTTTTTAGGTTTAGTTTCTTCAGGATCAGTTAAAGTCCCAGCTAATACTTGTGCAATTTCTTGTTCATTAAAACCAGTTGCCTTCCACCATTCTGAATCTAATTTACTATTTAATTCTAATTCTGCTAACTCATTTCTTAACATTGTTTTATCCCATTCGGATTCATCAGCAGAACGATTATCAGCTATTCTAAATTTTCTAATATCTAAATCGTTTAAATGATTCAATTCGATATAAGGTACTTCTGTCATACCTAATCGCTTTGCCGCTTCATATCGAGTATGTCCACTAACAATAATCTTATCCATCATATTGTTAATAGTGATAGGAACATTAAATCCAAATGATTTAATAGATTCGACTACTAACGGAATACCTTTTTGAATCTTGCGTGGATTCTTTGCATAAGGAACTAGATGATCAATAGGAATCCTTTTAAGATTCGGATTAATTCTTATTTCTATCTTCTTTGACATTTTGATAAATGATATTCAAACTAAAGGATCGTCTTTCTCCTTTTATATCAGGTTTTTTATATTTACTTTTAAACGGATAGACTTGATGATCTAACCAATTAGGAAACATATAAAAATCTCCAACTTTAGGTTTTACTTTCATATTATTAGGACAGTTCAAACCAATCGTTCCATATCTGAAATCAGTATATCCACCAAAAGGATTGTGGTCTTTGTCTTCTTTTTCCCAATACTCGTCTATATCATCAGGAAGTTTTAAAAATCCAATAGTAGATATTTGACAGCCAGTATGAAAGTGTGCTGGGTTAAAATCTCCTTCGAATGATCTTACATACCAACCGCTTGATATACCAACTTTGAATCTTCCTTTATTCTCTTGATAAGATTTCTCGTCAATAAATAAATATCTTGAAGTAACAGCATTAAACCAAACAGCGTGTTTTACTAATAAGTCTTTTGAAATATGATATTCTTCTTCAACTCGACCAGCTAATTGTTCTGACCAATCAATCTTTTCTTTTTTGTTATCAGCTATATCTAAACAATCTTGATTTAAGTTAGCAATTATCTCTTGTGGCAACCTAGTTTTTAATATCATTGGCCCAAAAGGTTTAACTATTTCTACAATTTCTTTTTCTTTAGCCATAGTTTGCTTATACTTAAAACGAAACGAAACGCAATACGCATAGCTGGGACTACAAACATTTTGCTGTCGAGCGAACCATGCAGAAGAATCGCTAGAAAGTACCTTTTTATGCGGCTTATTTGATGTCCTAATAGTTGCATACTAAAGATATGCACAATTTGCATAGACTATGTAGTTTCGGTTATTTATATCTACTTGTGCGTAAAGCAAAATTTAATTTATCATTCCATATAAATTGAATCTTCTTTTGTACTGTTTGTTCAGCATTTTCTTCAAAGAATAATCGTTTAGGAATAGGTACTGATCTAACTAACGAATACGCTCTCTCCATCTTCTTATCTTTTATTTCAACAATAGCTTTAATTGATTTTCCTCTAACCCAACTACCTTTTGAAAATGTTTTAAAGTTAGGTCTATTTCTTAATACTGCTGGTCTCCATTGTGGATTACGCCTGATACCTAATTTCTTTTTAATCTTGGTACTTGGTACAGCAATATAATCTCCAGTCTTTGGCTTTTTCGTTCCACCTCTTTGATGTGTTAATAAATACTCTAAAGGATTAGAAGACTTATCAAGAACTTTAGCAGACAACATACCTCTAGCATAATCACGCTTCTGTGCTTTCATAACTCTTAATCGTCCTTTAGCCATACGACTCGCTACTGTACTATTCTTAAATGCTTGTGGAAATGATTTATCAATAGCATTCTGTCTTACTTTAAATGCTACATCAGTTAATGTAGTAGCCGCAACAAATGGTACTTGCTTCTTCTGAAAGCTGTTTAATCCTTTAG
>VTLG01002665.1_pt1 | contig 21543 bp, 19 predicted proteins | sample 4694571 | NCBI WGS metagenome assembly VTLG01 (sample SAMN12604809, study PRJNA352737) | marine metagenome | biome: ENVO:00000447; feature: ENVO:00000209|ENVO:00000569|ENVO:01000036; material: ENVO:00002151; isolation source: viral sequences binned using virsorter ... | reverse complement strand
GCTTCATAGATGCCACTCGTACATTCTATGTGTTCAATCTTATTACACTCAGGATTAACTCGCACTCTGTTTACCACACCATCCACAAACTTAATTCTTTCTTTTAATCTATCTGTGATGTACTCACAAAATACTTTTGTATCAATATGCATTGCATATCCATATTCTTCAAATGGTTTGTTCGGTATTGTAGTAACTGCCTTACTATAATTCATACCACCATTGAACTCTCCCGCTGGTATTGAATATATCGCACTTGTGTTAGTTCCTATATCTGCGTTTACTTCTGCGAATCCATGAAAATACTCTGTGTTAGGTATCCAGTTTTTAAAATTAATACCTAGTTTTATCGTCGCCTTACCACCAATATCTTTTATCAGTTGTTTTGTAGATACACCAAGATGAGAGAGTAACAATCTAAAAATAGGAGTTGTGCTTTCTCCCACAGAGATATTACCTCGACTCTTATCATAAATTAAAGTTATATCAACCTTACTACCCCAATAACTTTTCATCATAGCGGCAGCTGCTAATCCAGCAGTGCCAGCACCAACAATAACAATTTTTTTCATAAATTAAACGGTTGCAATACCAACCCAATTAGTTACGTTTGCAGTTGTATCTCCATCAGGTAAATATATTTCTACTCTCTTTGTTGTTGTATTATAAATTACTGCACCTGTTCCAATACCACTTGCACTTTGACCAACTGCAGTCGTTTTTGTATTTCTGACTGAAGTTGTCATTTCTGGTAAAAATGCCCAAGGCGATATAGCACCACCTGCTTTTCTTAAATCAATACTACCACTTAATGTATCACCAGCGGTACCAAATCCAATCTTAGATTGTCTTGAGAGATCGAGTCTTAACTGACTATCATAAAGATAAAGTCTCTCTGCTATCATCTGTAATCCACCAGGATTATGAGTAGTATCAACCTTAACTGCTGTGGTATTAACACCAATGGTATCAAAGAATGATGTGCCAACAACTTTTAATCTGTTACCTGGATTTGTAGTTCCAATACCAACACCAGAGAATGATGCCACTGCTGTCTGGAAGTCTACATCTACTTTAGGTATTGCTGAACCAAATCCAACTGAACTTGTAAAGTTAACTTGATTGAATGTAGAAATACCTGATGTTGTTAAAACATTTGTGCCTTCAATTACATTTCCAAGTGATAATGCTCCAGATATTGTACCACCAACTGATAAATTACCACCAATAAATGCATTTCCTGTGACAGTAGATGTGCCAACCACATGAAGTTGATGTGCTGGATTTGTAATAGCGATACCCAATTTTCCATCATTGGTGATTCTTGCTCTTTCAGTTGTATTGTCAATAAATTTAATATTTCCTGATCCACTATTATTATCTCCATCTAGTATAAAGTTTAAATCACCTGTATCATTATTGATGATGTCAAGTGTGTTTGCTTCGCTATTAAATCTTAAAATACCTTTATTTTTTGTGTCACCTGTAAGACCAACAGTTAGATTTGGAACTCCACTTTCTGCTATAACTTCAACAGTTGTACCAGATGGTTTCTTAATTGTTAGGTCAGATAAAGATAAATTAGTTCCAATTCCAACTTTACCTGTGCTTAATGCTGAAAATACTGTACCAAAACCTGATGTATATGGTGGTGTACCAACTCTTAAGTCGTTGGCAATCCTAACTCCTGTTGTGGTAGTGTTCAAACGTTTGACATTATCATGATAGAGTTCAACTTGCCCATTATGAACAACATTGATACCATCTTCACCACCATTTGGTTGAATCCTTACCTGACCGACATTTAATGATCCACCAGCTGAAAGAACTAATTCACCAGCAGAGCAATCTATTGTTGCTCTTCCACCTAAACCAGATGATCCCTGAGATTTATCATATTTTATTTCTAATTCATGATTATTACCGAAGGTTGCTACTTTTAAATCTGCAAATGATAATGCAGTTCCTACTGTAGCAATTCCACTTATGACTGCATTTGTAGCATTTAAACTGTTAAATGTAGAAACACCCGTTGAATTTATATTTCCAGTTACACCACCTGTATGATGACCTGCTGTATTTCCAGTGACATTACCAGTGAGATCACCCGTTACATCTCCCGTAACTGGACCTGCAATCGCACCAACGAAACTTGAAGCAGTTATGATACCTGATGCACGAATGTTACCAATCGAATTAATACCAACACCAAGTTTACCTGTAGCAGATGGATCTCCACCAACTTGGAAACTCTGTCTGGGATCTGTGGTAGCGATACCCACATTACCTATCGCATATATTGATGTAAATCCTAATCCTAAATTAATATCTTCCCACTGTGACGTAGGTAAATTTGATAAAGTTGCACCATCACCATAAAATCTAGTAGCAGCTACACCACCATCTGTAATTGATATAGCACTTCCAACCTTAATATCTGTAATTGTCGCAACACCAGATACAAATACATCTGCTGCTGTAACTAAACCTACTACCTTTGCTGTTCCTCTTACATCTAAAAACTCAGATGGCACGGAAGTTCCGATACCAACCAAGCCGTTAGCGTTAACGATAAAATTATCTTCGTCAACTTGGACTCCGTTTCGGAAACTAAATGATTTTCTTATACTCGCCATCTTGTAGTATTTTTAGTTATTTATTAGGATAGTGCATCTACTTTCGCAGATAATTCTTTAATTGCCTGTATTAAAACAGGAACTAATTTTTCATAACGAACTGCTTTAGTACCATCATCTCTGATAGTTGTCACACCTGGTAATCCAAGTGCTTCAATCTCTTGTGCAATTACACCAGTGTCATCACCCTTACCAGACTTCCAAGTAAATGTATTACCACTAATTGCATTGATTTTATCTAGTGCATTTGGAATAACATTTATATTTTCTTTGAGATTAATATCAGAAGAAGCAAATGCAGTTATATCTCCACCAACATGAAGATCATTATTGATTCCAACACCACCAAATACAACGACTGCACCAGTTGATTTATTGGTTGAGTTTGTGGTTGACTGGACTGCAAGAGTTCCAGACACTGTAGTTGTATCACTTGTAGCATTACCAAGAGTTACATTTGCTTCAGTAAATAGATTGTTTTGAATGATAACATTATCATTAATGTTAACTTCACCATCTGCTGAATCTAAAATTAACTTACCAGCAACTGTATCGATTGTATTATCATTAGTTTGTGCAATTTTAATATTACCAAACTCAACAGCACCACCATTGAATGTACCAGATACAGATAAGTTACCACCAATGAATACATTCTTTGCAATACCCACACCACCAGAAATAACTAGATCACCAGTTGTTGATGATGTTGATTGAGTTCCTTGTGATAATGTTAAAGTCTTAGATATAGATGTATCTGCGTCAAATCTAACATCTTGACTAAAGTTAACAGGACCATCGAACTGAGATAAAATAGTTCTAGATGTTCCACCTTCAACCTTAAGTCTTTCTTTAATAACAACTTCATCAAATACAACACTCAATCTTGATGGATCTTCACCTGTTACAGTTGGAACTGGAGCATCGAATGTTTTTTCTTGTCCAGTTGAAGAACTAACTCTCTTGTTACCAATAAAGAAGTCACCTTCATTGTTCATACCAGTATAAACAACCTGTCCACATGATCTCTCTTGTGATTGAACTAAAAACTCTTCTCTTTCAGATAATGTCTTAGTCTGAACCTGTGGTAAACCAGTTGAGTAGTTACCAGGACCATAACCAATATATTCAAATGTGTGTCCAGAAGCACGAATAATTGATGGTCTTCTAAATTCAATTGGTATTGGTGTAATTTTTCGGATCAATGATCCACTTGTATGATTTTGTTTTGTACTTCCTAATGCACCACGAACAATACCAACTTCATTTAATCCACTACCAGATAATTCTGATGTGGTGATTCTCATTATTTCACTATCAATTTGAACATATGAACCAAGTGGGAATCTCAATGCGGTTCCAATACCTGCATTTGGAACTTCAACTTGCATTGTTGTTCCAGAGGTTAAGTTTGCCTTTAGTGTTAATGTCTCATTATCATAGAATGATAATCCTCTTGTTCCAAGATTTTCTCCATCTACACCTGAAGTTGCATCACCTGCACTCATACCATGACGCAATACAAATGCACCACTTAAATTTGCATCAGTTTTTGCTGAGAATGTATTAACACCAACTCTTTCTTTGACAGTAAAGTCTCCAAGATTATTATTTGAACTATCAATTATTCGGAATGGACTTCCTATGACAAGTCCATGAGCAGAACTACAAGTAAATGTAGATACACCACTTACAGATTCAAAATCATCTGAGGATATTGAAACAGCAGGTCCTAAATTAAGTGCGTATTGTCCCGATAAGAATGATGTATCAACAGTTGTTTTTGCAATTGCAACTGTTTTAGTGCTTGGTACTGCTGATATTCTGAAGTATCCATCAGTCAGTGTGCCAATACCAGTAATTTGAAGAACATCACCAATATTTGTAGTTAAACCAACTGTTGTAAAGGTAGCTGCAGCACCAATTGTTGGTGAACCTATAAATGTAGGATCAAATTCTAATTTTTCTGCACCATAACCAGATCCACCATCTATAACATCAAATTTAGTTATAGAACCACCTACAATAGTGACTTTTGCAGTTGCACCATCCCAAGTTGAAGTTCCACCATTGAATAATTTAATATTATGATATGTTCCGTTTTTATAACCAGTTCCTCCAGTGAAGTCAGAGTATGTAACAATACCACTTAAACCATGCTCTCTATCAAATGTAAGTGTAGAAACACCAGCGGTAGAATCTATACTAGTAATTTTTAATCCTTGACCAAAATCTTGTAGTAATTTATCAGTTGCTTCTCTGGTGATACTATTTTTTAAACTATTAGTTACAACATCACCAATTGGATTTCTTCTTGCAAATGATACTGAAGCTGGTGGATTATCATTTTCATTATCCTTATCTTGTTGTGGATATAAATCAGTAACATTCTGACTATATTTCTGTCCAGTAAATTCACTTGTTACAGAATTATCTGCTTTTAGAACATAAAGATGATAGATACCATCTTGAACATCTTTAATATAATCACTGATTACTTCACTTCGATAGATGTAAAGATTTGATTGTAAATCATTTCTCTGGAATCTTGGAAGATCAGCAGTTCTTGTAGCAGTATCACTGGTAAAGTCACCTGTTGTATGAGTTTTACCATCGGTATCAGTTGTTGTATGCTGAAACTCTTTATCACTTGTAACAGCAGTAACCTCGAATGTACCATTAAATGCAGAATTACCAACCGCAGTTGTGTTAGTGGAACTCTTAACATTTAATATATTAACTTTATCAGCTACATTTAAGTTATGTGGTAATTCTGTTCTAACTGTAACTGTGCTTGAGGAAGCAGAACATGTACTGATAAATCTAGGATTACGATCAAAGAATACATCAGTTGCGTCAATTGTTCTAATTGAGAAGTCTGTGCTTGCTCTTACACCAGTTGTACTTGATTCTTGAAGAACAAATCCATCATTAGGGTCTTTTGCATTTGATGCTTCTTTTGGAACAACAACACGAACTGTATATAATCTTTCATCTAATGATCTTGGGTCAACAACTCTTGAAATTGTTGTAACATTACTCTTTGATGTAAGACCAGTTACACCTGAAGATGCAAGTTCTGTGTAAATATCATTTGTTGTTGGAACATGAATGAACCAATTATTGTTTATGGTATCATATTGTATCGGTGAACCAATATCACCTGATGTTTTATCTGATACACGACTCTCTACAAATAGTTTTGTACCACCATAGACAGTAATTGCTACATTGTTTTCTGCGTTTGTTACAGATGATGCTAATTTTATCTCTGTGCCTGATATACGAATTGCAAAATATACTGTGTTTGACTCTAAATTTTCTGGTAAATCACCGTCATCACTTAATATTCTAACTTTTTCACCTGTTTGTATAGTATGAGTTCCAATTGTGAATATATTAGATGAAGCAGTATCATTCTGAATAAATGAGGGTCCTGATTCAACTCGAAATACTTTCCTACTTATACTTGTTCCTGTGACTGCTGTAGCACCTGTGCTTACGACACTATCAGTCATATTAATTGATGCAGTCTTAGTGGTTCCATTAGCGTTTAATGACAATACATCATTATTTTTTGCACCAACACGATAACCTTGAATAATTACAGGAGGTTTGTCATCAAAGTCATTAAATCCAAATAAGTATAAATGACTTGAAATACCAACAGATGTGGTCAATCCAACATCTAATGATTGCCAATCAACACTTACTGGACTACCAGTAATTGCTTTTGGTGTGATGATATTACTGATGAAAGATGTATCATCTTTACTAAATGCAGTCTTTTTAAATCCATCAGATGTAAGTGAAATCTGTCCAAAGTTAGAGTTTGAGTTGGTAACAGATGCGTCACTACCAGTTTCTGCAGAGAAATGCTTATTAAATCCAATCGCAAACACTGACACAATTTGCATAATTGCATCATTTTTCATAGCGATATGTGTTGATTGCCAACCAGTTCTATAAATTGCGTCTGTATCTAAATGATAAACTGTTGATGGATCAAGTGATGATGATTCCTTAGATAAAGAAGCACCTTTAGCTAACTGTATGCTTATACCTTCATATGCTCTTGATGTTGGATTATATTTTACAAATGCTCTATCATCTTTCTGTAGTGATACACCAGTAAATTGTGCAACAACAATACTCTTAAATCCACTTGCTTTTGCACCATCAGCAAGAACACCATTCATACCAAATACAGAACGTAATGATACGTTAAAGATATAAGGTGATGCACCAGTTACAGTATCAGTCTCAATTGTAATTGTTGCAGAGGAAACTGACTGAGGAGTTGCTAATAAATTAGGTCTTACAAATGGTAGTAAATAAGTAAATTGAGTGCTGGTAAGAATACTTGCGACTTTTGTTGATATATTATAGTCTGCGACTGATACACCTTTTATTTTAATTGGTGTTCCACTACTTAATCCATGAGGAGCAGTTGTAGTAACTGTAATTACATTGCCTGGTGTTGCACCATCACCAGAAATTAACGATGAAATATTAATTGGATCTGAGGCAAATGCACCAACAATCTCAAATTCTGGTCTTTGTGGAGCAAATCCTTCTGGATTTTCAGGATATTTCTGATCAATGTCTCTTGTAGACGCTGTATTAAACGCATTAGATAATTTACTATAATAAATTTCAAGGTCAGTTAATCCAAATCTGGCATCTGTATTAACACCATCAGCATATTCAAAACAAGTTAATTTATGATGTGAAAAACTTGGAGTTGATTGATTGTTTGCAGAGAAATCAATAGGGTCTGTGTATACTAATCCACTCTCATCAGCATCAAATATAGAGAACTGCCAGAAATAACAAGTACCTGTAACCCTGAATAATGCAGTTGCAGGTGCAGATAAATCAGTTGGGTTTGGAACGTATTTTGGTTTTATCTTTGTCTTTCTTAAATCTAATCCAACAATAGATGTACCACGAGGTACAATTACACCACCATTAATACTATTAAATTTGTATAAAATATTATCTTCTTGTGCTAAATCAAAATTAGATGTTAAATTGAGTGTAAGTGTTGTTTGTGCATCTGTCTCTGCACCAGAGGGTGATACTGCTTTTGCGTTTGCTCCAACGGTTTTAACTGCAAAACCAGGTCTATTATCTATCTCGTGTTCACCTGGATATATTAATATAGTTGTTCTTTCTATTAAATCGTTATTACTTCCTTTTACATATGAAAATCTAGCAGACTCTAGTAAAGCCCTTTGAATTGTTTTAAATGGTTGTGCTAGTGAATTTCCCTGATTCGTGATCGCATCAGTGGAATCAATATCATTTGGATTCACATAAAGAATACGACCTTCAGTATTCTTTATAAAATTCTCTAGTTTATTAAGAGGCATCGCTTTATTTTTTTACAAAATATTCCTATGATCTATTTAGTTAGGTAGATTCTTCCTGTTCATAAAGATACTCTAAATCATCAGGTAAGAGTTCTGGATTTTCTAATTCAACTGGGAAATAGAGAGGGTGTAATTCTTCTAACATCAAATACCCATATGCTTTATACATGTACTCTAAACTAAAACAAGGATTTTCATCTGCAACAATACAGAGTTCTTCATCCCATGTATGACCGAAGGGTAATTCATCAAAGGTAAATGGAATACCGTTAATGAAAAACATCTTTACAATCATCTTACTATCATCAAACCAGCAAAATTTAGTAGAGAGTTTGTACACAGATTTTACGCAGGTAAATTATTTAGCCTGCGTCATCATTCTCAATTGTATGAATGCGTACCATTTCGTCATCCATATCATCTTCTATTTTCTTTACTGCCTGACGAATATCATCATGCAATCTTTCCATCGGACTTTTTTCTTTGTCCATTTTTCTTTTTAGAACCATAATATTTATGCTCTTATACTATCGTATTTGATTAATTCAATTGGAAGTGTATCATTACAAACTTTTAGAACTCTCATAAATTGATCAGTGTCTTCACAAGTTAATTTTTTCTCACGACCCTCATCACTTAATACAAGAAAAGATCTTGCACAGATGTCCACAATAACACCAACTACTGAATCATCTAACATACAAAAAATACTTGCAAAACTCATTATAGGGTATATATCTAGTTGTGTCAAGACAATGTTAAAGTTGTACTACCAACCCCTGCAACTGTAAAAGTTAAAGTTGACCCATCAACACTTATTTGCACATCATTCACAGAGTTACAGTTTAATTTTCCGTAAACATAAAGATTTTCAAAAGTATTATCACTACCACCAGCATTATAAAATTCTCCTATTTTATCCATTAAAATCCCCCTGTGTATTCCTTTGGTCTAGTTCTAGCTGCTTTAACACCTGGTAGAAATGCTGCTTGTGCTATACCACCGTAAAACGCTAAATTTCCTTTTCTACTTTTTAGAAAAATATTTCCACTCTCTCTTGTAATTCTTTTTGAATTTACAACTCTTATTTCTTGACCAGCATTTACAATAATTTTTTCACCTAAAATTTCCGTTTGTTCAGTTGTACCATTAGCATTACCGAGTGTAACTTTTGCTCCTTGTAATAAAATTTCATTACTCGCATCTAAAACAATGTTCTGTCCATGTATTCTTATCCACCCATTCTCAGTCGTCATGCACATATCTCCATTATGTGCCATTGCCATATAACTTATCTGACCTTGTTTATTTTTAGATCCAGTTTGAATTTCTAAAGTATGACTCGCCTCCATACTGGATAAACCACTACCATGTAATGCCTGTTGCCACTTTGCACCTTTATCTGTAACTGAGTAAAGTTGATAGGCAAGAGGTCCTGCAACACCGACTGGTCCGTTACTCTCTATGACAAGATTCGGACCAAATACATCCAGTACTCTACTTTCGTTAGACATTAATATCCATATCCTCCACCTGATGAACCACTACTTGGTGGTGAACTTGGAGGTGAACTTGGAGGTGAACTTGGTGGTGTCATATCACCTGCTTCATCCACTGGATCAGTATAAGTTTCGGTAGGAGTTTGTGATGCTTCACTTTCAGTTATGAGTTCACTTATAGTTCTAGTTCTAATTTGTGTTGATCCTATATTAGATGATGGTGTGCCACCTGATCTCAAACTTTCTTGTGGTGTGTTGTATATTGTAGAATCTGTATCAGAATGTTTTAAACCTGTCATTTTTACACCATTTGGCATAACATGGAAAGGTCCGTTATATTCTTTACCATTTACATATCCGACAATATTTCCTCGTGGAGTTATACAATCAATAACATTAATTACTCCAGTTTGTCTTCTCCTTGTTGTCATTACGGGTGTCAATACTGCACCACTACCCGTTGCACTTTCGATTCTAGTAGATGGTAAAGTGCGATATGCTTTATCATTTGTACATACTTTAGTAATTGAACCATTCTCATCAACACCACAAATTTCAAAATCACCTACTTCATCATCTAATTTATAACCAGATCCACCTTCTTCAACAATAATTTTATCAACAAATGCATCAGATTCTCGACCTGTTGGGTAATTTTCACCCTCTGATATGATAAGAACACCAGTTAATTGCCCAAATGTAGGTGAATTTGGATCTTTGTCTATTGTGGCACGACCATATGCACCGTAACCCTGATCACAATTATCTGCAAAACGAACTAACGGTTCACTTGTATATCCCTCACCTGGATATTTTATATCCACACCAATAATACTTGCAGTTTCTTTTAATACACTTCCACTCTCACTCACTTTCTGATAAGATTCCTTACCATTTTTATCAACTCTAATATATTCTGTTTCAGAAATAGCAGTATCAAGTTCCTCAATAAAATTACCTAAAATTATATCACCAGCGGCACCTTCTCCACCACCACCAAAAAATTCTACTTTCGGAACACCACATTTAAGTACATTTCCAGAATTACAATCCACCTCTTCACGAGTAATATCCTTTGTCACATCTTTAATGTCAGATTTGATGATAGATTTATCATCTAATTTATTAAGTTCTTCAATTTGACTCTCTTTTTTTGTGATTTTATCATTATTTTTGTCAAATTCAGATTTTAATGAGATTAAATCTTTCTTCAATGCATTTACCCGTGTTATGGATGTCTTTAATAATTTTTGTTTTTGCTCCTTTTTAACTATGTAACCTCTAGAAGCTGTAAAACTTGTATCACCAGAAGCATAATTTATTTTATTAATTTGAGCATCAAGATTTTTAATTTCATTGATTAAATTTTTATTAACCTCTGATTCTGCTTCAATTTGTTTATTTTTAGACTCAATTCTTTGATTGAATAATGTTTTAAACGTATCTAACTCGGATTTTTCTTTATTAACTCTAGATAATTCACTTTCTTTGGTGATTACATTTTTCTTTCCACCAAATATACCCCATGTTCCAACATCCTTTGTTAAATTATCAACACCTGTAGAAGCACTATCAATCTTCTCTGACATATTATTAATTGCTTTTGCAATTATATTTTTATTTGCAGCATTACTTTTCTTTGGTTTTGAACCATTTTTTAATGTGTAAGTGTTCTGCACATGACATTTTCCACCACCACCGTCTTTACAATTTAAAAGACCTTGCACTTTACCAATAAGATTAAGACCTTTTGAAAGAAATCCTTTCACTGAACCAAAGGCATTTCCAAGTTTACCAAATAAACTATTGATTGGATTTAATAAAGGTCCAACAATTGAATCCATCATACTAGTAATTTTACCAGTAAGAGCACCAATAAAATCAGTAACAGCACACTCTAAAGGATTAATAAATCCTTTTTTTATCATGTTTGTCAATAAGTTTCTTATTGTACCATTTAATGCCTTCTTAATTGTAGAGCCAAGACATCCAAATGCTTTAAATAATCCACCGATTGGTTTAAACGCAGCAATATTAAATGCATCAAATTGTGAAATAGCAGCGAGAGGGTTTGGAATTTTATTAAATATAAAATTCTTTGCTGCTGTCAATCCAGTTGAGATGAAATCTGATAATTTATTTTGTAAGAGATTACTCATACTATTTGTAAGACCTGACATGGCATCAGATATTTCACTTACAGCAGTATCTAAACCAGCAACCATATCAAAAGCACCACCCAATCCCCCTGACGCAGCATTGAAGAATTTGTTTAGGGAGTTAGTGATTTTTGAAGTTGTGTTATCATCACATCGAAGTGATGATGCTACTACAGTATCAGTCATAAGTATTAGAACTGTTTTATTTATCCAAGATTTACGGGAATATCTTCAGGTGGAAAAACAAGATTAAGTGCCTCGGTAAATTTTCCCTGTTCAATTAAGGAAGTCGCATCCACAGCAACACTTGATTCTATTAAACCTTGTGTTTCTGCTTTAAGAATTGATTCCACAGTATAGTTTTTCCATTCCTCTTCATCAATATCAATAACTTTTTTCATTATCTCAGAATCAGACTCATTTCCAGTTAAGGTTATATCAGTATCTTTAACTATTCCTGCTAGTGATAACACTTTTTCTTTATCTTCTTTCGATGCTGTAGATAATATTGTTTTTAATTGTCCTCTTGTCATAGATTCTCCTTTCCCACCCTTATATGGTTTATTGGGGTCTGTGGTCTGTGGTGTTGTTCTCTCCGTCACATCATCAACAATTTTATCATCATTTGGGTCTATTCCTAATTGTTCTACATTAGGTGATGGATCTTTTGCTGTTGCTTTATTATAATTTTTAGGTTGAACAGGAGTAACACCAGGTGTCGCAGGTCCTGTCTGCTCATTAAACTCACCACTTAGAGTTCCATTTTTTTTCAATGAACCAGTAAAACCAGATAAAGTTCCAAACTTTCCTGATGATATACTGGTCTTAGTAGTTCTTGGAAACACACCTAAAATAAGACGAGGACCATCACCACCGTAGACACCATATACCATATCTCCCTGACTTATTCTAACAGATCTTAATTTATACGCACCACCTGAACCAGCAGTGGTTGGAAGTAATGCATAAGCATAACTTAAATTTTCATCACCAACATTATCTATGTCAGAATTATCACCTAATACTCTAACTTTATATCTCCAACCCCAACCTGATTCAATTTGATCTTTCTGAGAATCATAAGATACAACTTTTCCTGTCCAAGATTTTAATGGTATCTTACCATATTGATCTGAACTCGTTGATTTTACAAAAGGTGTAGATGAAGTATGTTCACTCATTTTGTGCTCCTCTGTTTCCCATAAGTATCTCTAGCCAATGTCATAGATGTATACGAATTACCAGTATCAAAGTGATGACATAGATGAAGTATTAAATAAAAACCACTTCTATGTTCGTTATACTTATATGTTATTTTATCATCTTGTGTTATATTTTCGATGTTTATAAAGATAACATCACCTGCTTTTAAATTTACATTACAAGGCACTTGTACATTTACTATCTGAGAATGTAAAAGACTATATCTCATGTTTGCCTTTGGTTCATAATTTGATGGACTATTAATAACTTTTTCACTAACACCAACTTCGTCTGCACCTGGATTGATCACATATGTGTAGGTTTTTAAAAAATCTTTTTTATCAACAAGTTCTGTTGTTTCTTGTTTATCTCCAAGATTAGATGAACTTAATAAATTTTCTACTCTTTCTGTGTATTCATGAGTTAGAGTATTCATAGTACAAATACGAACATTATACTTTCCATTTCTTAAAGCACGTAATTGATCTTGATCTTGCATTACTAAAGGTGCTAACATGATTTTAAAATTATTTTTACTCTCGTCTGAAGGATCAGCACTTAGAGAATTACGATATTCATATGAATGAAGTGCTTTATAATTACCATCTTCATTATAATTTTGAATACCATCTCTTATCAGACCATCAATTGATTTGAAAACAAATCCATCTTGAGTTTCAAAAAAGAAATAGCCAGGATCTTTACCATTTGCAGGAATTGATTTTTTACATAACTGTAAAATAACATCAAGAGGAGAATCATGATCTCCACTTACTTTATCAACATTACTCGACTCTTCTATATTTGCTATAGGAAATTTATATTGTTGAAGAATTTTTGTTACTGTATCACTTATTTTTGCCTCTGGATATATCGTTGACAATGGTTTTTTTGCATTTTCTATTGCAAATCTAGAAACCATTGGAAAGAAAGCACTTTGTCTTGTGTTTTGATCTATATTGCCAGGACTACCAGTGATTACCATTGGATTTTTTTTAAAGTTTAATTCACCAGAAACACTTGTAATCACAAATGAAACTCTTTCAAAACCCTCTACTGGTAATGCATCCTTCAAAGTACCCCTAACATCTTTATCTTCCACAACAACTGATCCACCTGCATCTAATTCTAACATAGTTGCTGTTATCATTGGAGAATAAACACTTTCATAGTAATTAAATCCAATAGTTTTTCCTCTAGATTCAACTATAATATCTCTATTAGGTTTAGTTATTTTGATTTCTGTGAAGTTTGATGCTCTCGCAAATGATCCACTACCTTGTTCTGACATTTTACTATGGGTCTACTATGACTGGTTGTTTAATGTAAATTGTTCTCGTTTGTTTTCGACCTCTTTTATTTGTAAACGTTTCTGTTTTCTTTATAAAATTATCTTTTTTATTGTTTGAAGTTTTATCAAAGTCAATACTATTTTTTTCAAGTTTTTTTTCAACTTTTTTATTTTTATCAAGACCAAGTAAGTTTCTAAAAAATTGAATTACTTTATTCTTTGGTTTTTCATTATCAACTTCCGCATCATTTTTTGGATCAACTTTATCAAGATTTTGAGCACTTTGATTAATATTGAATCCACTAGAGTCAATTTTTTCTATCTCATTTACTTTTTGTTTTTCACTATCATCTTGTAAATTATCATCTTGAAAATCATTAATTAATTTATCTGCATCTACACTATCAATGGTTTTTTTAAACTCATCAGTTTCTTTTTTTAAGTTTTTTAAATTATCATCATTTAATTGTGTTTTTTGTTTTCCAATACTTACAAATCTCTGTGCAGCATTACCTAACATAATAATGAAATTCTTCACAGGATCTAATCGTTTGTTTATCTTTTTAATAAATTCATCAATACTTTTTTTTATTTTACCAATATTATTAATTAATACACCAAATAATATAAGTGATGCAAAGGTAAGAATTTTATCAAATATGTTCCCACCACCCCTTATGATTGCACCACCAATTTTATTCACTGACTTAGATATATTTGAAGAGAGAGAAGTTATTTTATTTTTTCTTTTTAATCTAAGTTGATTATTTTTTTGTTGTTCTTTTCTTTTTTTAGATATTTCTTTCAACTGCTTTCCAAAGGAGGTCATAATACCCTTTATCCTTTCAGATGTTTCTCTTATTTGTTCAGTCTGGTTTTCCATATCTTATGTATACACCAAATCATCAAAACCTAATAATATTGGTGTCTCAATCATATATCTATTATCAGCATTAATTGGATTGATAAAAGGAGGTTGAGAAACCTTTGATTCACTTGTTTTTGTTGCTACTGGTTTATTATTTTTCTTAGTTCTTAAGTCCTGTATTGGCATAGTAAGAAATTCTTCTAAATCACCAGTATCCGCAAGTTGTAACATATTCTGACTATTTCTTAATATAGATCCAGTGAATGGTGCTTTTAATATTTCAGGACCATTTTCTCCAACCAAATAAAGCATATCTTTCGTAACACTACCACCTATAGATCTACTATCAACACCTGTTACTGCATCAGCTACTTTACCTCCAGTAAAACCACCTAATATACTACCAATAATACCACCTAACGCACCACCGATTGCAGCACCTGGCACTGCTCCAACACCAGCAAAAAATGCACCAATCGTTCCACCAATTGCAGCACCAGCTTTTGCTCCAAGTGCACCACCAGCTAAAGCACCCGCAACTCCACCACCAGTTCCGACTAATGCCTGTGCGTTAGATTGACCCTCTGCTTTTCTTCCAAAGTAATCAAATCCTGCACCAACAACTAATAATGGTCCTCTTAATTTACTACCAACCTTCGAGAATTTACTCAATGTGGAAACATTTTTAGGCATCGGACCTACACCAACTCTTGATCCAACTAAACTTTTAGGTAAAATTCTCCTTGCTGCTTTACTAAGTAACTTAAGATAAGTCATAGGATTGAGGAGTGTCAATATACCCTTTAGCAATTTGTTGGCAAGAATAAATCCACCTACAAGAGTTCCTCCTACTAAAGTCGCAGTTAATCCAAGATTATTTAATGCTTTATCAAATAAATTTTCAACTGCCTTCATATTCTTTGGATTAGATAACCATTTAATCGCATTATTTAATCCTACACCTATCAAAAGTATCTTACCAAAACTTAACAACTTATCAAAAATACTTGAAAATGGTTTTATTATTGGACTAGTTGTTTTTTTAAGAAATCCTCCAACTTTTTTAACTGTTTCTAATTCACCTTCTTTTCTATCTCTTTGCTCTTGTAATTTTAATTTATTCTCTCTTTTTAATAAATCTTTTTGTTCTTTTATTCTATCTGAATAATCCTTTTCCAAAGATGTTGCAATATCAGTTAAAATAATATTTGTTGATATTAATGCTTCTTGAACAGTATTAACTTTTGGTGTTATCTTTTCTCCTATCTCAATTCTTTGTGCTTTAAATATATTTTTAAGTGTGGTAATTTTTTTCTCATTATTGGCGACTTTATTCACAAGATCACCTGAACCTATTTTAAAGGTGCTCCTGTTTATCTTAGGTCTACCACTCATGGCAGCCATTTTATTCTCAAAGTTTTCAAAAACGGGAGAAGATTTATCCATTTTTTTGTTGTGCCTTTAAGTTTTCTTCGTCAATATACTGTTCTAATAATGATAAGTAGATCTCCCTTTCCCAAGGGATCATATTTTCAATCTCAGTTAATGAATATTTATGATGCTGAATCAAGGCAAAGTTTACTTTATAGTATGACTCTAGATTCGTATGAGCCATACTTAATTGAAAAAAGCTGCCAGTCCCTCCAATATCACAGTTGATTCAACCTCAGTTTTGGGGTTTTTAACTTTAACTTTATGAGACAATTTAGGCATTGTTGTAAAAAAGTCCTCAATCATTTGAAATTGTTTTGTGTTTAAATTTTCCACAAAATCTTCCAATTCTTTTTGTGACGATTCAGATCCACTCCAACTTTCTTCATCATTATAAATCATATCAATACATGATGTAATTACACTGAGAGTGCTATCAATAGTATTATTTGGATTACTTGCCTCAAAGTTTGATTCAATAAATTGCTTCAAAGATGGATACTTTAGTTTCATGGATAAATTATCATCTAACTTAATAGTATTTTTATGATTTTTATCTTTTTGAACCTTGATAGAGTCAAGATCGATATTCACTGAAACAGAAGTTTCATTATCATCAGGGCATGTCACATTAACTTCTACTGTTTCACCAACAGATTTGGATCTTACGTTTAGAAACAAATATTCAATGTCAAATGTTGACATATCATTAATTTTTACCCCTCTCGTTAGAATACATGCACTTAAAATCTGAATGACAGCATCAGTTATTTGCTTCATATCTTCAGATTCTAATGCCATAATTAAAATCTTTTCCTCTCTGACTAAGAAAGGTCTATATTTAATTTTCTTTCCATTAGAGGGCAACACCAATTCAAATGTTGGTGTATTAATTTTAGGTAAAGGCATGATAAATTATCAATTCAGTAAAATTATTTATACGAGTTTTTCTAACCTCTGACTATATAGCGGTCATAGTTGAAAGAAACGGTTACTTTAAGAATATCAGCAGGTCCATATGAAACTGGGACAGATGACATACTTTTTGGAAAAGCATTAACAAATTGATATCTCATTGTTCTCTTAAAGTTCTTTTCAAATTTATTAATATACAGGTTACTACATTTATAAGTGTCAGGATATCTCATTCTACGATAAAAAGCAACTCTCTGTTGATTAGTTGCAGTATCTGCTCCACTTGAAATATATTCCATCCACCCTTCAAATATTTTTAAAAGTGTATAGTCCTGATCAATATAAAATGAAAAATCAATATCAGTGTAAATCCTTGTATGAGCAAACTGTTGAGGAACACCCATGAAATTATCTCTTATATCTCCTGTTGCGTATGCAGTTGTTGGTAAAGATGCATCACTACACAAGATTCCTGACCTTTGACTCAAGAAAGTTCTAAAATCAGAAGCATTTGTAAATGCTTGAAGATATGAATTAACTTCAGGTGTTAATGATGTAAGTGACACCAAAAAATGATTCGTTTGTGCTAAAGGACCCATAATCCGATTAGCCACCGACATATTATATGGTTTTATTAGTGTTTCTGCCACTCTAAATAAGTATGATTGTTATTTCTATTTATGTCATATAAAGGAAAATATTATCCTTCTTATCCCAAAAAGTATAAAGGTGATCCTACAAACATTATTTATAGGTCTCTTTGGGAGAGAAAATTTATGGTGTATTGTGATAAAAATGAGAGAATACTTGAATGGGGAAGTGAAGAGATCGCATTACCATATCGTTCTCCTGTTGATAATAAGGTTCATAGATACTTTCCTGACTTCTACATCAAGGTTCAAGAGAATACAGGTAAGATAAAAAGATACTTAATTGAAGTTAAACCACTCAAACAAACAACAAAACCAAAAAAACCGAAGAGACAAACAAAAAGTTATTTAAGAGAAGTATATGAATACGCTAAGAATCAAGCAAAGTGGAAAGCAGCAACAGAGTTTTGTGAAGATCGTTTATGGGAATTTAAAGTGATGACTGAAGTAGAACTAGGAATCAAATGAGTCGTATCGCACCACTGGTAGGTAATCTGATTGGTAGTGAAACTGCTGATGAATTATTGGTTGACATCATGGAAGCACTTGGTGATAGTGTAGGATCAATCCCAGAAGTTGGTAAGATATATGTATTTGCATATCAACCATCAACACCTAACATTCGATATGATCAAAATCCTTTAGTTGCTGTAACCAATGTATTTGATTGGGGATTTAAAGGAATCAACTTTCATTGGGGTCAATCTCGTTCATATACCTTCCAAGAAGTGGCAAGTCAACTCTATCAAGTCACAAATGAGGAGTTACAAGATCTAAATACAATACCATTTGCAAAATTCCGTATAAATAACTAAAAATAGGTCGATATGCCACATAAATCATCACATAAAAGAGGTGCAAGTGTACAACAACTTGCAAAAAGAAACGCAGCCATTAAAGAGATAATGGATAGTGGTGGATATACTAAAGAGCAAGCAACACTTATACATGATGGTGGATCTCTTGTCACAACGATAGATGGAGACAACGCAGAAACAGCAGTAATTACTAAAGAAGTAATTCCTGGAACTGAGAATCCTAGAGGGTATGGTGGTCAAACTAGAACGATACAAACAGATAAAGCTGGCAATGTTTATGATAAAGAAGGAAATCTATTAAGAAAAGCACAACCTACAGAAGAAACTGAGAGTGGTGGTGGTCTATCATCATCAGAAGTAAGGGCAAATGCTAATGCGAGAAGGGCAAGATACGGGCAAAGAAAACAAGGTGGTGTTTTAAGATATCCACTTGAAGCAATGACAGAAAGCACTGATTATCTTCAAATTGATATTGAAAAATATGTTCCAATTGGTAATAACTATGTAAGTGCACCTGGTGGTGATAGTCGTTATGTGACTGGAAATAGATTTACAAATCGTGCTGGTAGAACTAGCACAACTAGACTATCAACTAAACCACTTATAAATGCAGGAACAATTTTACTACCAATACCTGCAAATTTACAAGATAGTAATAATGTTGTTTACGGAGAGTCAAAATTAAATGGTCTTGCAGCTGCAGGTGTCAGTGCAGTCGAGGGAATAGTAGAAAATGTGGATGTTTTTGATTTAGAGAAAACAAAGCAAGCAATTCAGGAACAAGGTTCATCATTTAGAACCAAAGTTCAAGAGGGTGTGGGTGATTTTGCAGGTGCAACAGATGCATTAAATAAAAAATTAGCAGCAGAAGCAGTCAACATATTTGGTGCGAATGTAACCTTTAATCAGTTATTAGCAAGAGGAAATGGAGAAATATTAAATCCTAATATGGAACTATTGTTTAGTGATGTGACTATTAGAAATTTTCGTTTTTCATTTAAACTAGCACCTCGTAATCCAAAAGAAGCAGAGCAAGTTAAATTAATTATAAGAGCATTTAAACGAAATATGGCACCTCAAGCACAAGGTGGTACATTACAAGGTGGTAGTTTCTTTTTAAACACACCTAATATATTTAAATTAAGATATCGTAGTGGTGTAAAAGATCACCCATTCTTAAATAAATTCAAACAATGTTTTTTAAGTGACATGCAAACAACCTATACAGGTGAAGGTGTTTATGCAACTTATGATGATGGAACACCTGTATCAATGCAATTAGATTTATCATTCAAAGAAATACAACCAATTTATGATATTGATTATGATGAAGGACCAGGTACAGGAGCAGTAGGATACTAATGGGATTTTTTAGAGAACTACCAAATTTATTATATCCATCTTTTTTACCAGAGAAGACATCTTCACTTGATTTCATCGAAGTTAAAAATATTTTTCGTAGAGTTAAGATAAGAGATGATTTACAAAGTTCATTTACAGTCTTCAACAAATATGAAATCCCAATGGGTTCTCGACCTGATATGGTAGCTGAGGAACTTTATGGTGTGGCATCATTTGATTGGATAGTATTAACAGTTGCAGGTATATTAAATGTTCGTAACGAATGGCCGTTAAGTAATCGTGATTTATATAATTACTCCTTAGATAAGTATGGTGATTCAATTAATTCAAATCGTTTTTTTGAAACCACAGAGGTTAAAGATTCAAGTGGTAGATTAATATTACCAAAAGGAAAAGTTGTTGATAGTAATTTTACAATACCAAAACCTGGTGAACCAACTGCAACTTTAAATCCTGTTGTTGGAATTAGTAATTATGAATATGAAACTCGTTTAAATGATGAAAAAAGAAATATTTTTATATTAAGAGAAGATTATATACAAGAGTTCTTAGAAGATATGAGAGCCATAATGACTTATGATGAATCATCAGAATTTATTAATGGTAAAACTATAAAATCCGAAAACACAAATATAACATTACCATAAAAAAAGGAGGTCGTTTGACCTCCTCTAGAATTATTCTTCTGCGAGTTTCGCAAAGTACGATAATGCATCATCCTCGTCTTTGTCTACCGTTGAGGTAGTTGGAGGTGCGGATACAGCAGCAGTTACTAACTCTTCTGCTTCACCACGATCATTATCTTCCTCAAAGACTTCTGGATCTTGAGTAGGTCTCTTACTTCCAAGAACATACTCTAATCTCTTCTTGAGATCTTCATATGACTTGAACTGATCGGCAGCAACAATCTCTGCGAGAGAGTATTGTTTCTTCCATAAACCTTCAAGTGCATCGTCATCATCAAGTAATGGACTTACAGCAGCAAATTCAGAACTATCATAGTTTCTGTAACCTGCTACATTCTTTGCCTTCAACTTGAAGTTTGCACCTTGCCAGAAATCGAATGGATCGATTGCTTCTTCATCTTCAAACTCAGGTTGCATTGCTGCAGTTAGTTTATCAAAGATCTTCTTACCATATTTGAATAAGAATACTTTACCTTCGTTCTCAGGATTTGCTGGATCTTTCACAACGTAAATGTTACTCATGTAAGTAAGTTTACGTTTTTGCTTCCGTGCTGTTTCTTTTCCTGCATCTGTGCCATTGTTCCAGAGTTGGGTGTTATACTCAGAAACAGGATCTTTCTGACCAAGTGATGTCAGAGAGTTTTCAATAT
>VTLG01014921.1_pt1 | contig 21545 bp, 33 predicted proteins | sample 4694571 | NCBI WGS metagenome assembly VTLG01 (sample SAMN12604809, study PRJNA352737) | marine metagenome | biome: ENVO:00000447; feature: ENVO:00000209|ENVO:00000569|ENVO:01000036; material: ENVO:00002151; isolation source: viral sequences binned using virsorter ... | reverse complement strand
CACTGATTAATTTTTTAGTTCTAGCTGAAGTCTCACTAATAACTGTACTTGTAGTTCTGCCTTCTTTTTCAGCCATATATTTTTCCATAAACCCAAATGGGTCTTCGGAAACTTCAGTTAGATACTGAGGGTATTGGTAAATAAAATCTTTAAACTCTTTACTATTGTAAAAGTTAAAAGCATCACCTTGTTGTTTGGTAATATTCTTACTTCCCTGACCAGCTTTACGCCTAATACCATATTGTTTTAAAATAGCATTAGTATTATTATCAATAGTCTGTCGTCTAACTATTTCAGCTGAACGTTCAGGATTTTTTTGGTTTCTACCTGTTTTAGCTGGAGGTAACTCAGTTTGATTAGGATCAACTTTAGGAAAACTTAAATCAGGTTCATCTATAATAACAGGATCAGAAGGCTTTAGCTTATTAGGGTCTGTTACAACAGGTTTTGTTGTGTCAGCCGTTTGGTCTTCACCCGTGCCGTCACCTTCTTCACCATCAAAAAAAGGATCATCAGGAGATTTAACAACAGGAGGAGGTATATCAATATAAGTACCACCAAACCTATCAATGTTCAGTCCTGCCATACCCTGATTCAAAGCTTCTGGTGTAGGTAAAGCTGGAGGCCCACCTTGTTTTTCACGAAAGAACTCTCTGTTAAGACGATTTTGTTCTGCCCGCTGTAACTTCTGTAAATTAAGTTCGTCTATTGTTCCTTTTTGAAACGCATCTTGATTTAAGTTGCCAGCGACATTTCCTAGAAATCCTAACACCATACTAGACTCCTATGCTGACTGTATTTCAGGTAAGTTTTTCTTCATGTCATAAACTGGCATGCTTCCTGTGTTGAGACCAGCGCTAGCTTTCTTATTCCTTTCTTCTTCTTGGTCTTTAGTCAAACCAGATGCTACGTTAAACTTACCGAAGAATCCTGAAATAGCGTCTTTCTTTCTTTTAGCATCTGCTCGTTCTATATTCCCCATTTGAGATGCTACATCAACAAGACCTGCTGCTTGTGTAACACCACTTGTAGGAGCACTCGGAATAAGACCAACACCTGTTGACATAACTTGATTCTGAAGATTTTGACCTGTTAGAAAACCTCTATCGAATGCAGATTGTATGTTTGCACCACCTGCTAGTGCTGCTCGTCTACGATCACCTTGAGATACACCACCTGAAGTTAAACCTGCTTTACGCTCAAACTCTCGCAACTTACGACCTTCTGCAATAGCAGTTCGGTTAGCTGACTGAAGTGCAAAGTAGTTTGGATCATAGTACCCAGCTTGTACCATATACTGTTTAGCTGCATCCAACTTTTCATTAAATGCTTGTTCATCTCGTGCTTTAAGAGTTTGTAGTTCTTGTTTGTATTGCTCAATAGCTGCAGTTTCTTCAGCAGTCATACCCGGTGTACCAACAATAGCTTCTCCAGCTACTGCACCACCAACCTGAAGAACAGCATTAGCTAACGTATCAGGATTAGTAATTTTACTCACTACTTTTTCGGCAGCACTACCCAAACCTTTTTTCATACTTTCAAGAAAACCACCACTTGCAGCGGTATCTAGTGTACTAGTACCTGTTTTTAACACAGCTTGTTCAACTCCAGTTGGAGCACCACTTGTAAGACTAGCGTTTATTAAACCATCTGGTGTAGTGGAAACACCTGAGCCAGCTACATTACCGCCACTTAAAGTAGTAGCAGTTGTTGATGTGTTTGCAACAGGAGTTGGTTGCCCAAAACCTGCTCTTGCTCCGTATCCACCTATACCACCTCCGATAAGTCCTGAGATAGCACCTGCTTTTACATCGCCGCCTGTAACTTTAGCTGTAATAGCACCAAGTCCTGCACCGACAATCGCTGAACTGACAACAGCTCCAGCTGTGGTAGCCATAGCTCCAGATATTGCTGCACCTAAAACACCTGACGCTGCAATAGAACTTGCAATCGCAGGAGCTGCAATAGGAATAGCAACCATAGCAACAACAGCAACAGCTTTTTTAATTCCGCCACCATGATGTGTCATAGGAACGGGAGTAATAGTAGCCTCGTTAGTAGGGCCTACCGAAACTACTAAAGGATTAATTATAGTTTGCATTTAGACCTCCTTCGTTAAATCCTGTCTTAGTAGTGAATACTTTCGTTCAAAGCCCTGTGCTTGCAAAATCTTTTCCATAGCTGGTGCGACTAAGCATTCTATTTTAGTAACTCCACAAATCTGTGCCCAACCACAAACTTGCTTCCAAAATTTTTTCATATTATGTCGTAAATTTTTTCCGCCTAAAGCTAGTACATTCATAGCAGTAAACTGAGGATAGTAAACAACTTCTAAAGCTATAGCTAATTGTACATCAGGAACTTCACCGTCATCATTTTTAGCAATAATAACATATAGCTGACCTTTAAGACCTCGATCATATATATCTTCTACAGTCATTTCACCGTGCATAGCTCTATCAATACACTCTTGAAACAGTGGAATACACCCGCCCCAATACTTATCAAACAATTCTTTAGTAGACAGTAATTGAGCATTGTATTGTTTATGTTCCTGTTCTTGCTGCACTACTTGTAACGTCATTTAACTTCACCGCCCTCTTCATATTGAGCAAGCATCTTGTCAAAAAATTCTGTACCTTTTGCTTTTACAACATTTTTAGGAATGACATATTCTCCGCCTTCCATCTCGGCATTATTAACACCTGCTATCTTAGTAGGTATTCCGCCTTGAGCGTGTGATGGCCCAATAAGTACACCACCTTCATTCATCATTTGTGTTGGTTGAGGTTGCATCGCCTCTGCACCTTCAATCTGTACATCGGCTTCCATAGCTTTTCCCGCCATAATAATGGCAGTAATTAAACCTTCATCGTACTGCTCAGGAATCTCTTCTGCTGGAATCAATCCTCGTTGAATAGCCATTTGTCTAATCTGAGGATACATAGCTGGATTTTGTTGTACTGTTTTAGCAAGCTGTATAATCATATTAAGCTCATTGATATCAAGCTCACCTGACTGAATACCTGCTTCAATAGCTGCTCGTATTCTAGCTACTATTTCTGGATTCTGTGCCAAAGTTTGATTAATCTGTCCTTCCATCATAGCTGGATTTGTAGGCCCTGCTGCCATTTGTGGTTGTAGTCCTGCAGGAGTTGGAACCATTCCTCCTTCTTGCATAACCATAGGTTGATCCATAGGTTGCATCCTAAAATCCATAGCTGGAAAATTAGGATTACCTCCTTGAGATACACCTGTAGGTATTATTCCCATAGCACCTTGTGTAACGGGAGGTGCAGGCATAGTTATTAGTGTTTCGATTGCTGGTGGTAAATCCAATGACACAGAGTCAGGCACAGCCGGACTTACCAGTTCAGGAGCTTGAGCTTGCATCATAGGATCAGTTGTAGGTTTCATTACCATAATTACCGTCCTTTCAGTTGTCTAATTAAAAAATTAAGGGTAGCTCTCATATCAGCCACATCAGCAGCTAATGTTTGTACGTCAAGTATAAGTTTACTTACATCATCCAAACCTGCTACTTCTTGCCCACTAATTGTAAAACCAGTGCCTTTAGCAGATACTTGTTGCATTTTTTGTTGGCCTAATTCATTTACTGTTACTTGACCTTGAGTCACAGCTTTACTTACAGTGTCAACTTCACCACGAAGTCCAGTTAATAATTCTACATTTTCTTTTACTGCACCAATAAGTACAGTTTGATAATCTGTAAAACCCCCTTGTGGCACTGCTGGCACACCTGTAAATCTGTTTGCTACACTCATGCTGTCCTCAATCCATATGGGGTCTCACCTATATGTATCGCCCGTATTCTTGACGAACCGGATACCCCTATTTCAAATGTATCACTTCTATACCCACTTGGCAATCTAAATACTTCGTCAGAACTTACTGTTCCTTGAAATATCAGTTGTTTGTCAACAAATAATTTAAAAGTTACTGGCAACACACCTGTTAACTCTAATGGAAATCTAGTTTGCCCATCAGCATTAATTGGATAAGCATTTAAAGTACCAATGTTATTCACAGCTGTACCTGCATCTGTATAGTCTGTAGGCCCATTTATTGTACCTAGTTGTATACTTTTAGACCACACACCATTATTAAAAGCAGGTAATGTATTGTTAAAAGCCTGTATATTTTCAGCTTCAGCATTAGGTGTTTCAAAATCTGCAATAACTCTAGCAGCACCAAGATTCATAAAATCTTTAGTTACAATAGTTTTTGACTTCCATTCTAGTGGAGAAAGAACTTGTTGTTTATTATCCCACTCAAAAAGATTACCTTGATTGTCTCCAATGTAATACATAATTCCTGTTTCATAATCAGTACAGGCAGCAGTAAATGTATAGTTTATACTTACAAAAAATCCGCCTACTTTATCATCTCGTTCAAAGATAAATGATTCACTAGAGTGAGAACCAAAATACTTGCCATTGTAATAATGGCCAATAAGAGTAGCAGGGTTGAGTTCTTCATTCCAAGTATCCCAATCGTGAATAAGTTTAGTAACAAGGTCTATACCTTGTGAAGGTGCATAACTAGCAAGACCACCATGCGTAGCCCACACAACTGCATAACCCATGTTAACAACAGATTTTTTAGCAAGACATGGATATAATGTATCAATACGAGCAGATACCATAGTAGCAGGATCATTACCTGATACTTGATATGGATACTCTTTTGTAAGTACGAGAATAAAACCCTGTATAGGTTCTACAGATACAATGTCAGAATCAAACGTCAATCTAAACCGTTCAGGCCAAGCATGAGGTTTATCAGGAAAAGAAAAACATAACTGGTTATCAAAAAATCCAACAAGAATATTATTGTGTGCTGCACGAATACCTTTCATACCTGTAGGTGGTGGATCGTTATCTTGAGAGTCTAATATCCTAGATAAACCGGATATAAGAAAATCATCTACAAAAGTAAAATTACCTGCATCACCCCAGTAACGTGCAGATAAATCTAAGTTTTCAGAAACATCATGGAATACAGTACCATTAGTATCAGCAGTTTCAGATATAGCATTACCACTATCACTAAATGTAAACGAATATTTATCAATAATAGAAGCTACAGAAAATGTGCCATTCATACTTCCGCTGTCTGTAGTCATACCAGACAATTTAAATCTATCATCTACAATAAAATTATGTGGTTCTGCTAAAGTTAGTGTAACTACACTACCAACTCGTTTTACTTTAGTAGTAGCTGTTGGAAACCATAAAGTAGCTAGCAAAAAATATTCTGTTGCTGCTGAGGAAACAACAGTTCGATATAATCGTATACCTCGTATAAAATTTTGTGCAGGAGCAGAAGGTTTTGTAGTAGGTAAGCCAGTTACGTTTACAGTTTGTCCTTCTTTGATATATACCTCGTTTGATGGTAGAGATGGTATAGCTTCTTCATCCCAAGGTGTAACCCATGTATAAACGTATGTTCTAATCTGTGTATTACCTGCAAGCTCAGAACGACCAGTTGTGTTTGATGTTTTGGCTACCTGATCACCGGGGCTAAAGTAAGTAAAATCAGTAGCATTTATAACTGTAACCTCTACGTTAGTAGCATTAAAACCTTTAGCTTCGTCTGACGTACCAAAATCTCTAACCGATACAATATTACCTGAGCGTAAGTTGTGGTTTGCTGAGCCATAAAATGTTGCAGTATTACCACTATCTCTTTCATAGTGTGTCGAACTTACAACATTAAATGTTACAGCAGTAGCTGTTGGAGTTGTTTCGGGTAATGGTAGTCCAAGGTCATAATAACCATTAGTTACCGGATATGGTGCACTTCCATTAGTAGCTAAATCATAATTAGATACTTTAGGTGTACCATCACCTGTATAATAAAATCTTTGTTCAGTATCTTCTGTGTTAGAAGTAGTTGTCCAAGGTGCAGATGCAGTGGCAATATCTACATCATTGAGATATGTAAGGAATACATTGTTACCGTTAGTAGGATTAGTAAGCTTATATAGTGTTTGGATTGTGCCCGTTCGCCCGATATTCTCAACAAGCTTCGGAGTCCTATAAGGTATAAGATCACCAGAATACAGTTTAACATTGAAAGCATTTTGGGCAGCTCCATCAGGAAGTAACTCTGAAGATACTTTTGGAGCTTCGCCTAAAAACTTTGTTAACTTTACTGATCCCATTATTCCTCAACCATTTCTAACGCAACTTCTGTTGCTTCGTCATTTCTTCTAGTCCAACCTCTGCCAAACGTGTCAAAGTGATTTAGACCTTCATAGAAAGTCTGCCTTATTTCTTTAAACTTTTCTATCATAAATTTTGTATCTTGTCCTGCAACAAGTTTTAGTGTCTTTGGCCCTATCACACCGTCCGGCTCAGCGCCACAACATTTTTGTATACCTTTAGAGCTTCTACTAACTCCACTATTAACAGCCCAATCAAACACTACATAATCTAAACCGGAAGGTAATTCATCGCATCCTGCTTTTATCCAGTAGTTATTAAGGTATATTGGAGCAACATCTTCTGGTGTAAGCTTCATCATATCTTGTTTGTTAACTTCGTATCCTAACCAGTCTTCATAAACTTTTTTAGTAACTCCAAGGTTTGTCATACCCCCCGGATCACGTTCATGATTTACGAAACCTCCTTCGTGTTTCAACATTAGTTGTAATGATTTATCAAAATTTTCTCTCATTTAGCTAACCTATCCATGTGTGCATAAATCCTACCTATAACTTTATCAAGATTTAATAATTCGTTTTGCATCATACTCACCAGTGCTTGTAACTCTACTACAGTGACTAAAACCCATGTCGACAAACCTAGTAAAACAGTACCTAAAAAAGGAACTAGCCACTTATTATTTTTCATATAGTTACTTAGTTAATCCTTTCTGCTTTTCATATGTTCTGAGTCCTCCGATTCCGAGCATGCCGCCGAGAACGGTTAAAAGTGTACCCATATCAAATTCCGGCAAATCTGGTAGCTCTACACCAGATGCTGCACATATAAATACAACTAAATCTTTTACGATAAAGTGATAGGCAAAAGCAATCGCGCAGACCCACCCAACAGCTGGGCGCCAGCCGCCCTTAAATATGGAGCCGCTTGCAGCTTCTGCTTTATTTACTTCAATTTGAGCCAATGCAATAGCTTGTGCATGTTTTTCAGACATGGTAGCTATCTCGTGAGCCAACTTAGCTTTTTGATCTTTGTCCTCTATGAACTTATCAAGTAACCCAGTTACTGGCCCTATTAATGCTTGTAGCATATACTCTCCTTTCAATGGTATATTTCAGTACCATCTTTTACTTTTTGCAGTTTACATACAGCTGTAATCTTTTGTTTCTTCTCACCCGGTACAGGTGGTTGATTCATAATCTTACTAGCAAAATACCTACACCTATTTACATCATACCAATATGTTATTGGTGGTTGTAAAGCAGTTCCGGCATATATGTACAAAGCAAACACTGTTATCATTTTCCATTCGCACTACGTTGTGTCCAAGCAGTAGTTCCCATATATGTTGCAACTATACCACCACCTGTAATATAAAACAAATTACTAATATCAGCTAAAGCATTTACTCTTTCTATTGGTATAAAAAACATAGCAACAGTAAACACACCCATTGCAATTAAAGAAAACCTAGCCATCCGAAGTTGAGCTAGGTTTTTTCGTGAAGCGTCTTCTGTTTGTTTTATTTGTTTGATACTGCCAAGTTCTTCATCAGTAATAATACCATCACCATCTTGATCATACTCAGCGTATATAGATTGTTTTTGTAGTTTCTTTGGCATCAAATAATTCCTTTATACCTTAGTATCCAAACACCACCTACTAAAACTCCTAATCCTACCAAAATAAGCAAGCTTACTAAGAACCATGTTTGAAAACCTTCTACAAATGCAGCCCATCTTCTTTCTTTTTCTTTTGCTGCCTCCTGCCTTTTCTTTCTAGCTTCTACGCAAAACCTTACATAATCACTATGTAAACCGGGTCTGCCTAGATATATCATCATTTGTTTTAACTCATTCTCTTTTTGTTTTAGCTCCTCCAGAGCCATAAATTCTTCTAAATCACTTTCATCTTTACCAGTAAATGCTGACCATATACTATTCTTTTTCTTGTGTGCATGTTTTGATAGATCATCTGTAGCATGTGTAAAAGCCGCAATTTGTTTACCAACAGAAGTTAGCTCACGGCCATTTTCAACTGCCTTGCGGATTACGGCGTATGCCGCGTTTGCTGCTGCTACATATTCTAACACAGTACATACCTAGCCTTTCATCTTCTTTTTCTTTGATTTAATAATCTCATCTTTTAGCGCATCTGGTAATGTTTTTTGAGCTGCAGTAAGTTCTGGCACTTCTTTACCATCTTTATACATGATTTTGTTTTTCTTTTTTCCAACAGAACCACCATAGCCATACATATCTTTTTTCTTTTTCTTCATTTTATAAGTCATATTACCCGGCATTTGATCACCTCCTTATGTTGTTAATGTTACAATTATAGAAAGTAAAATTATTATGATAGCACCTGCTGATCCTAATAACACACGTTCTAATCTGTTGATTCTAAACAGAATTTGTTCATACCTTTCAGCACATACAGCCTCATGTTGTAGTAGCTCAGTATTAATCTCTGCTGTCGTCATACGTTTTTTACTCATTTTCACCTTTCACCGCAGCTGTTTGGTCTTCAACCACTGGCGGTTTTTCGTAGAGAGGTGGTTCGTCAACGACCACTCCTTCTGCTACAAACTCGTCACCCCGTAAAAATTTACCATCGGGCATCATAACAAGAGGTGTTCTTTTTATTTCTTTCATTCTGGTTTATCCGGCCATTTAGCATCGTTTATATTTTTAGTTGATTGAGTAATATCACGAAGTTTTTGTCTATATACTGACCATTCGTTTTTCTTTTGCTCGTTTAAAGGTGAGTCAACAGCTTGTGTCCAATCTGACTCTACAAGAAGTTTATTTCGTTCAACTCTTAAAAGTTCTGTTCTCCAAGGTGCATCAGCAGCTCGTCTAGCATCAAAAGCTTTTTGTTCTTCAGCAGTTAAATCTTGTAGTCCTACTCCTTCTATATAAACTTTATCAGCCATAACCTACCTCTTATATCCGTATATTTCTAAATTTACTTTAGTTACATTACCAGCTGTAAACGCAATTCGTATGGCTGTTACTTGTGATGTTGATGCAGAAGAGCCAACTTCCATACCCGTAGCACCTTGATAAAGACCATAATCATTACTTGCATTTTTAGAACCGCCAAATGAGAAAAATATAGTAGGGTGTCCCTCTCCTAAACCTTTAAAATTTGTGCAGTGCCAAAATCCAGAACTTTGTTTTGAAGGATTGTTAGTTGTCATAAACTCCATATTATCGGTCGAATTTAGATTTCGTGTTGTACTAAACTCGATAGTATTAGTTACAAAATATGGATTAGATTCTCCGTTATCTAGTGTGCCATTAATCTTAAACTTACCATCTAGATTTTCGCCACCTGCAGTAGAGCTACCTTGAATATTTTTCACTATAATAAGGAACTCATTGAAGTCATCATAATCCATAGACCATTCGTAAGTGCTAGCATTTGGTGTTGCAGATATAGATGCAAGATGCACCAATGCTGAGTGTGCTTTACTTAATGTAAGAGTTTTAGAAGATAAATCTAAAGAACTTGCGAGATGAGCAGCATCTACTGATCCGTCTACATAGTGCTCTGAATCAATACTGTCATCCGCTATTTTAGCATTAGTAACTGAATCAGCTTGCAACATAGCCGTAGTAATACTGTCATTAGCTGGTGTAGACTCACTTAAAATAGTTTCAAATAATGCAGCGGTAGGTCTGAGTTCTATCCTATCACCGATAGAAAAAGAACGAGCTGTAGTATTATCTTGTGCTCGTAGAACTGTCATAGAATCAGTAGAACGAGCTGTAACTTTTATAATTTCAAGATTATTGGATGTGTCAACAAGAGTAGCAAAAAAGAAGTCACCACTAGATAAACTTGGAAATCTAGCACCTTGTCCGGAGTCAACAGTAACTGTAGTAGCAGAACTATTGATACCTGCTGAGAGAGTTCCGAACCCGTTATTTGTTACTTTAACTCCCATGCTAGACTCCTATTCTTCAAGTAGTGTTGGGTCAAGAGCATTAATTTCATCATCTGTCATAGATAATTTTCTATACGCAGATACTTTATCTACCTTTGCTTTTGCTGCTGCGTCATCAATTTCTTTTATTTTTGCCTGTATTTCTTCCCAAGTGGGTGGTGTTCCTGAAAAAACCGCTTTTTTATCTATCATAAAGCTATCTTTATTAACTAAGAAAGCATCGTACTCAGCTTTAGTAGTTGGGTCATTTCCCCGAAACCCTAAAAAAGTGTCAAACGCATCACATGCTGTTGTAAATTTACTCATAATACCTCCTTATTTAGCAATTTCCCAAAGGAAAAGTTCTAGTGATTTTTGGTGCATTCTAACGTCATCCTGAGAGTTTGGATTCCACACATTACCCGGTCTATTTCCACCACCGTTGTTCCTAGGTCTAAAGCCAATTCTTAAAGTGTGAGAGCCTGCAGTAGCGCTTGAGTGATCAAACTTCTTTAAGAAGTGTATAGTACTTTGTTCCGCGTTATCATTGTAACTGGCCCCATGAAAAGCACTACTATCACTTGTACCAGAATTATTATTCGATGTAATAACAGCATACAAACCACAAAAGTCTGAATAAGTTGTGTAAATAGTACCCTGCCCTATTAGGATCAAATAACTGTCACTATAACCTTTGTCTTTTGTAAAATTAAAGTCATACAAAACACTTCCTGACGTAGCAGATAGCGCATTTCTAGTGGTACTTTGCATATGTGTTACTTTAATAAGACCGCCGCCTGTACCATAACTAAATGACCCATCGCCATCTGATAATATAGATTGCCCTGCTGTACCATTACCAGAAATATTTAACTCGGAAGCTGTAACTGCATTAGCTGCAATAGAGTCTGAGTTAACAGCATCAGTAGCAATCATAGAGTTTACAATTTGATCAGCTTGAATAGTAGTAGCATCTACTATTCCTTGTGCTGTAACACGAAGTTCTATTCGATCACCACTAGCAAAAGCCCTAGCTGTTGTACTTTCTTGTGCTCTTGTAGCAGTAAGAACGTCTGTACTTCTAGCTGTAACTTTTACAATCTCAAGGTTATTAGATGTATCAATCAAGGTTGCATAAAAATACTCACCACTCGAAAGAGATGGGAAACGAGCGCCTTGACCACTAGCAACTGTAATGCTAGTTGCGCTAGTAGTAATACTAGAAGCTAAGGTTGAATGGGCATTATTTGCAAACTTGACACTCATATCTAACTCCTTAGTTTACAGTTACTGTCCAAGTTATACCCAATGTGTCAGCTGCTGCTTTGTTAATAACGTTAAAAACAGTTCTGCATAATAGTGTACCGCTTGAACTTGCGTTAAACAATCCGGCTTCTGTAATAGCTCCTGTACCTGTCCCTGCTGGGAACGTTGCTACATAAGCTACGTTGTTTGTGCTTACAGTAGTAGACGTAAGTGCTACTCTGCCTGCTTCAGAACCTAAAGTTGTGTTCCCTGCAGCTGCTGCCGTACTACCAGTTCCAATAGCCATATGGGTCATAGCCGTAGCAGTTGCATCTTTCATCCTTGACGCAATAAAATTTTTACCTGTTGTAACAACAAGATTAGGTACAATGACCTCATGTTTTACATGTCCGTCAGGGCGTGTTAGAGTAAGCTTTAGCTCACCCGTAAGTTTTATAGAATCATTTAGCATGTCCATCTCCTTTTAATGTGATCCTGCTCCCATTGGTGTTTCATTTAAGAAATGCCCGTTCACCGCATGAGAACCTGTTGTTGGTGAATCACTGGTATCAGTATATATAAAATTAACTAATAGTCCAGCATTTACTAAATCACCGTAAGTTATTGTATCAGAGTTTACAATAGGTTGTCCAATTAAACCTGCACCGTTTATAATGCCTGTAAACTCTTTGACTCCTGCACCGTCAGTAGCAGAATTCCATATTACTGTGCTATTTAGTAAACTATCACCATTTGCTATCTGTGCAGAATAATCAACGTTTCTAAGTCTAAACCTATCCTGCTCAAATACTCTATTATAAAATCTTATGCCATCTCTATTTTCACCACCAATATAATGACCATTAAGTAAACTAAATTCATCATTCATTTGGTATTGAGTATCAGCTACACGAGACGCTACATCACTGTTGCCTATATGAAAGCCTTTAACTTGACCTGTTTCTGCACCATCAAACACAGAAACTCTAGTTGGGTAAAGATAATCAGACTCACCTAATATTAATTGTGTAGTTAAACTCTCTGTAGCATTTACAGTATCTGTTGGATTCAAACCAATAACGAATGGCCCCAAACTTTCCGCTATTGTAACACTATCAGTTTTACCTGCTGGTGTAATGTTTTTAACTGGTACATCAGAAGATGTTACAGAATCTGTTCTAGCTGTTGTAAAAGTTTTTGCAGGAGAATCAGAAGACGTTACAGAATCTTCTCTAGATGTAGTTACAGTGCTTGCAGGAGAATCAGAAGCAGTTACAGAATCAGATGGATTTTTACCAATACTAAATGGGCCTATAGACTCAGCTGATGTTACACTGTCTGTAGTAATTTTATTTGGTTGTTTAACTGGAGTATCAGCAACTGTTACAGAATCTGTTTTACCCGCTGGTGTTATGGTCTTTGCAGCAAGTTCTGATATTGATACTCCACTAGTTTTACCACCGGGGGTAATAGTTTTTGCATCACTTTCGGAAACAGTTATAGAATCAGATGGGTTCTTACCAATGTTAAATGGCCCAATAGATTGGGCCATTGTTACACTATCTGTAGTAATTTTATTTGGTTGTTTTATAGGAGAATCAGAAGCAGTTATAGAATCTGTTTTAACTACTGATGGATTTAGTACAGGCACATCGGCTACATTAACAGGGTCTGGATCAACATCAGGATCAGATAAATCAAAATCTATACTTGTATTTATAATTTTATTAGGTGTATCCGTTACATTAACTGAATCAGTTTTAACTATATCAACAGCCATAACAGGCGATTCAGATATAAGAAGTGTGTCACCAGAAACTTTATCTATTTCAAAAATAGGAGATGCGTCAGTTATACTTAGAGACTCTGGAGCCAATGCTCTCATAGGCACAAGTTCTGTTGTAAAACTAATAGAAGAAGCTCTAGCGGCTATAGAAATTGCTTCTGTTTTATAATCGTAAGAAGCACTTACACTGCTTACTGATACAGTAGCAGATATAATAGTAGCTGCAACATAACTAGATACTTTTACATTAGCCATTAAAAATTAGACCTTACTCTAAATCTTAATACATCATAAACTGTTTGTAGACTACCATTCTGATCCACAACTATTTCACCTTCATACTCACCGGGGTCTACATCAAGAACACCATTAGCAAAGTTAAATTGTACTTTACCATCTGTACCATCTGTAAGGTTAGTACAAGTAATTGTGCTAAGAGTAGTTGTGCCACCTACAGCTTTAAACTTTACTTTTACTACAGTAGTAACTGCAGACACATTAAATGGTGCGTTAGCAACATCATCTGTAAGAGTAACTATAATGTTTGGAAGTTCGTCTCCTTTTACTAATCTAATAACTTCAGCCATAAATCACCTCACGCAAATTTCTGTGCTTGCACCCGCATAGATGCTTTTGCAGCACCTAAGTTGGTTCTAGCTCTACGCTCAGATAACTTAAATGCAAACTGCTTGGCGTGGTAAGAAGCTAACTCCCTATCACTAAATGTTCTATCAGGCAGCACTAAGAGATGTTGTAACGCTCCGTGCATTATAACATTCTCTAATTCGTCTAAAAACTTTTTGTCCATCTTAGTTGCTGTTCGCAAAGGTTTTAGACAAACAATCATTCTTACATCATATGTTGTATTACTATCTGGGATAGGTGCAACAGAAAAATTATCAGGATCAAGCTGTGTTACATAACATGGTTCCGCTCGTTCGTTAGCGGCTTGATTGGGCCACTTAGGATATATGTCATACAGTTGTTCAATAGTAATTGGTTTTAAAACTCTTCCATTTACTGTGGCAGTAAGAAACGCATGAACCTCGGCATCATCGGGTGTCTCATACGCATAATCATGTGCACCGGGTACTAATCTTATTTTAGGTTGCTCATAACGCCAAGCTAAAGTACGTTCACATGCTTCGATAGCAGCATCACGAACATACTGCTCTATAACAGGAGTAGGACATCCGGGCACACTAGGAGAAAGCCGATTAACAATGTCGAGGAAGGTTCTAGTTGTATATGTAGGCATTATGCAACATCCTCCTCATCTAATCCGCCTCGTTCTGTATCAGTAATAGCTCTGCTTTGTGCAGCCACCCCTAGAGCTTGGGTAAACGAAGTTTGGAATAATTGTGCTCTATTTGAATTAACATGCTCATTATCTACTGACTCAGCTATAAACACAGTTGCATCTATGACAACAGGAAAATAAGCATCAGGTAGTAAAGCTACAGTTGCATCTCCAGCATAAACAGGAGGAGTCTGTGCATACTCACCTATCAATGTCTGGTTAGCAGGAGCTTTTGGATATATAAAAAATTTGTTTGCGTTTCTGACATGACGCATAAAGTTAATAGCAGGGCCAGCTGTAGTATTCATCCAAGTTGGTAGTGATTGATCTAATATCTCTCTATTAGTTTCAATAATGCCATTACCATCTTTTACAGAATAAATTTCTAATAAACGAATTGAATCAGCAGGCATTGACTGTACCACTTCGTTCTGTGTAGTAGGTATATCTGCAATAATAGCAAACAGATCAGGTCGCAAAACAGCAATACGTTTTAACGCTTGATTTGCAAAACCTAACATTACAGTGTCACTATATCTTTGTGGAGATACAGTATCTTGTAGTATTCGTCTTGCCTCTGTTATTACATCGTTTAATATCACTTCTTTTCAACCCATGCTTCATTTTGTGGTGTACTTGGATCATCTGCAATATAATGTCCTTTATCATTTCTAGCTCGCTCTAAACCTTTACTAGCTTCTTCAGCTAACTCAGGTGGAGTTTCACCTTTTGGATCAGGTATATCATCTGTTTGTAAATCTACCTTTGCTGGACGACCACGTTGTTTTTTAGTCATAAACTTTTCAGGAAACGCTTCTTCCTCAGTAACTTCTTCAGTTCTTGGGTTTTCAGCTAAAATCTCATTCCATCCGTAGATTTCACCATCTACAATGTTTCTAAGCCATCTTTTTTTCTCTGCCATTTTAACCGCCTTTCATTTTTTATATTACGTTTTTCTTGTAACTCTTTCAACTTTCTTCGAACTTTTCTTCTGAGCCAAGCGACTGCGTTTTTCAGAAGCCGACAATTCCGAGGCCGTCTTGGGGGTCTTGGATGATACTCGCTTAGACGGGCGGCAATAAGGGTAAGCACGACTCTCTCCCTTTTGTCTTCCGCACGGCTTGCCTGTTCTTACATCTACCCACTTCTCTTTAAACCATCGTTTTAAATTAGCACCTGCTTCTGTTTTTCTTACACTACCCATATCATTTCTTCTTTTTACTGTTGCCCCAATTAGCTGCACCAACCTTTCTACATTTAGCCAACGCGCCTGAAGCATATGCTGATGGCCAAACTTTATAGCGAGCTTTTACTTTATAGTAACAAGCATCTTTCTTAGACTTTACTTTTGGTGCTGCCATAATATTACCATTTCTTACACGACCAATAACGAGCAGTCATTTTGGAGGGTGGTCGTGTATCGCACCCATGCCTTGCACGAAAATTCTTGCGCCTGCCCGGTTGATTCTTTTTGATTTTCATATTCGCATCGCCAAATCTAATTATTTTTTCTTTACCATTTTGACATGCTTTTACAACAAACTTCTTACCGCCAGAAACTTGACGCTTTGGTTTGTTACATGCCATTTTAGACTTGTCGATTTTAGCCATTATGATCTAGCCTTTTTTTGTGCCGTAGCACTTAACTCTTTAAAATGATATAAACGTTTACTAGTCTTAGTATGTGTTTTTCCGGAGTGTAACTGACCATTAGGCATCTTGTGTGTGCCACCTTTGTGTTCAGTCCCATCACGAAAATAATGTTTCATCCCTTTACCCATAACATCTCCTTTATAAGTAGGGGGGCCGAAGCCCCCCGACTAATTTAGATTACTCTGAGCAATCAACCATTACGGCTGTCAAAGTCATAACCGCTGCGTCTGCAGCATTGTTAAGAACAATGTCAATCGTATCAGCTGCTGTGTAATACTTGCCAGACTCGTAAGCGTCTGTTCCAGCAACAGTAAGATATGCTGCTGTAGCATTAGCGTTAACACCGTCAAGATATCCATCTGGGTTATCGCCATCACCGACATCAACAGTCAGTGTTCCGCCTTCGGCAGTTGTTACATTCAGAGCCACGCTAGTGACGTATGTGTTTGCAGGAATCCTGATTACTTCAAGAACATCAGCACTTGTAAGTGCAGTCAGACCAGCTGCTGCCCTCTCAGTAGTGATAGTCGCAAAGTTCAAGTCCACGCTAATGGATGAAACTTTATTGATGCCTTTAGCAACGTGTGCTGCACCAGTACCAAGTTTGTATCCTTTACCATCGTTATAAGTAGCCATAATTTACCCCCTTATACCGTAACGATCATTGTCGCAAGAGCTTCAGGTTTAACGACTTTATAGCCGTATACTTGAAGACCACGAATGATGTTACCAAAAGTTGTTTCAGAACGAATGGTTTCCATATTTGTCATCTGAGATGCAAATGTGAAGCCCATTGTATGACCACCGATAACGCTGAACTCACTACCATTTTTGAAAAGGTTGTGAGAAACGTAAACAGTAAACCTGTCAATCATACCAAGTCTGCCGTTTCTCAATGGTGTACTTCCGTCACCAGTGATAGACGCATCTTTAAGGTCTGATTGCTTGATTAGACCAGCCATCTTAGCAGGAATCACAAGAAAACGATTCTGCTCAGGACAGTTAGCTTCGTCAAGGACTGTACCCATGTCTACGATTTTACCAATCACGTTGGTAGCATCAAGAGCTTCGGGAGTACCTGCTACACCAAGATCAATGTTACCAGAAATTCTTCCGGCTGTTTGACCTTTGTTTGATGCAGATACATCAGGTAACAGATCAGTCAAAACCCTTTGGTCAATTTTGATCTTCATACGCTCGGAAGCGTCTTTTGACCACATGTCCATTAGGTTCATGTCTGTTTGTACTTGGTCAACATCGTCTTCAACGCAGGCAAAGTATTCACCTTTATCAATTACGAGTTGTAGTTTAGCCTTGTCAGGATTCTCTACGGATAGAGTTTGACCCTTAACATAGGTTTGGATTGTGATTTCGGGAGTGGTTCGAATATTGACGGTATCGCCCATATTTCTAATTTCACCCTCGTAATCAGTATTTGAGATTGCTGCGAGCACAGTGGCATCGTAGAAATTCTCAATGAGCTTGCCCGACCATATCTCAGGAATAAAATTCCCGGTATACTGCGGATGCCCGGATGATGTTGCAAAAGCCATAATGACCTCCTCTTTGTTAATTAAGCAACGTTAATGCGACCTTCTTGCTGTGCAGCAAAAATGTCACGTTCGATTCGACCTCGCTCATCATCTCGTCCCTTATATTTACCTTTCCTGACATCAGAATAAAATTCTTGAATATCATTCGGGGTATATGTTCGGTTTTGTCCAGAAGCTTTTACGCCATTGTTCCGGCTTCGTCCCGGAGCAACTTGTTTCTGTAACTGAGACTGTTGAGTTGTACGGTCAACTTGAGCAGTATTTGTCTTACCAGTTGCCCCTTCCCAAGTTCTAAAAAAAGTGACCACCCTATTTGCATCAAGATTTTTTTGAGCATCTTCCAAATATGTTTGGCGGCTAATACCAGTTAGTGGATCAATCTCTAACAACCATGACTGAAAGTCAGGATCATTGTTGATATCACTCCAATTTGGTACTTCGCTAGCAATAGTATTCCAGAACGTTTGCTCACCAGACTTCTTCTGTTGTGCTTGTACCTGCTGTACTTGAGGTAAAACACCTTGAAGTTGTCCTAGTTGTTGTTTCAACTGTGCAATCTCTTGAGAAACTTCCTCACGAGCTGCTTTTCGCATAACAGCAATGGAGTCGCCGTACTCTTTAACATCGTCATCTGTAATTAATTTTTCAGACTGAACTGGTGTTTGTTGAGCAGGCTCATTCATATTGCTAAGCAATCCTTCTAGTTGAGACACGCGGGCGGCAAGGTCTCTGTTCTCGGCATTGAGCCTAGGAACATCGGCATTGTACATCCCTTGCAACGATCTGTATTTCTGTTGCCAGTCATTTTGTTTCGGTTCTTGGTCGCCTGACTCCGCTTGCTCTTGCGGCTCAGACTGAGGTGCTTGTTCTTCTACACTGTCGGAAGTTGTAGGTTCTGCCACATTATTAACAGCTTCTTCAGGAGCAGCCTCGGCAGTTGCCTGTGCTTCTTCTGTTTCTCCGTTAATCTGCTTATACAACTCTTGTACTTCCTCTGATTGTTTCTGAACTTGCTTTGGTATTGACATAATCGCTCCTATCGGTGTGCGTAATTAACAGCTGTCATTTTGACTTTGCTGAAAACGTTTCAGGGGACTGTTCTATTAGTTTAGTAACTTCTGACAAAACTTGACACCGCCCCTGTGCAAGCGCCGTGTTTTGCAAGACACTCGGTAGCTTCTGTAGCTCGTGATCACGCCATTCCTTTAGCCAATTAAGCACTTCAGGATATTGACGACACACGGTTGCTAAAGATTGAATAACCTCTGGTTTTGGATTTATCATCCAGCACCTCCAGTGTCACGGTTACTCACTGTGTTGCCATCCATTCCTCCTTTGGGAGAACCATCCGGCTGAGTCGGTGTAGGCTGCTGAGCTTGCTGTTGTGCTTGCATTTGCGCCTTAACCTTATCTTGGAATCGTTCTTTTTCCCTAGATGGAACAATGTCATCCACAGGCATTTGCAACCCTTTAGCCACTTCACGAAGAATCGCTGCACGGCCTTCCTTACCAACAATTTGCATATCAACCTCGTTGGCGGTTGCATTAAGAAACTCGATACGGCGAACATTTACAGTCTCTTTGACTGCAAGGTTAACTGCACCTTTTGGTACAATGTTAACATCGCCTTTAATTGATTCATCTTCATCATAACGCATGTTGTACACAAACTGTCTGTGGACAATAGGTTTGATGATTTCGTTATCTATGTGCATAACAACTTGACGAATACCTTTACCAGCTGCACCCATCAACATAGACAAACCAGAAGATGTTCTACCAGCTCCCTGTACATTTAGGTCACCGTAAACATAAGATGGTATGCCTGATTGGTCATCAGCTAGTTTAGAAAATTTATCATAAACACCTAACAACGTATTTGCGTTGTCATCCGGTTGTGTAAATCTAACAGCAGGTGCACTAGAACCTAACGGGTCGTTCGTGACTTGCCAGATTTTCCACGGGTGGAGTTGCGTGATGTCTTCGTTGGGCGGGATTCTTTCGAGGTTAACTTCGACTTGCGGGCCGGAAGATATCCCCATATTGTTGACCAAAGCCCTCGCAGCCGCATTACAAATGTTCTGCAAATCTTCAATAATTTCTGGTATACCTTTACCCCAAAACGCACCGGGGCATTTAATAAACGATGTCTTAGCATATGGTTTTTCTCCTAACGGGTCGTAGTTTAATACTGCTTTAATGATGTAGTTACCTACGGCCCAAACGTTAGCATCATACTCTTTTGCTTCATCAGGTATTTCTTCTTCAGTAAGTCCCCACTCTCTCAACATCTTACCACTTACTTTACCCCAAAACTCTAAGGCATCATAAGTTGTAGTTGGTTTGTTAAACGTATGAAACTTTCTTTCTTCGTTCTCTTTAGTAAGTTCTACATCTTCACTAAACCAAGATGTACCATTACCAATATCAAGAACTTCCCTGATGGCATCCTCATCATAACCCGGCACACCTATAAGGTCTGCAAGTTCTGAACGACTTAGCGGATGATGCTGAAACAAATAACCATCATTAATATTAGTTATACCCGGCTCAGGATATATTCTAAATGGATCAACACGTTCAAACTCTGGAGCAATAATTTCATCTGCTTCTACAGTAGTTCTACCATTTTCGTATTTCCAGCCAAGTTTTCTTTGCCTACGAACCACAGGGCCTTTTACAAAACCACACGGGTAGGTAACCAAATCGGTAATAAATTCATTAAATGATTCGCCCCAACCACCTTGTGTAAACTGGTCACGAATCTTAATATCCATTTTCTTTGCACGGTTATCTGCACCCTGCAATAGTTTGAAACGATAATCTTGTGTTACCATTTCTTTTAATTCTATCATTTCTTCTTGTGTTGGAGCTTGCCCGTTTAACTCAACAAGTTTTACAACTTGCTCAGCAAACGAGTTTTCTATCTCTGATGTCTGTTGTGGTGACAAGTCAGGGATAGGTGTAGGCTCAAGACCCCACGGGGGTGAACCCTGATCAAGAAGAATATCACGCAGCCAACTTTCTGCTGCACGACATTTAACTTCTGTAACCATCATGTAAACGTCAGACCCACCTTGCTGGTTAATCTGTGCTAGTTTATCTGCCTCGTACTCTCCGTTTCTTTGACGGAGTGCTTTCAACATAATGTTCTCGATAGGCTTCTTTGCCTGCCTTGCTGCATCCCAACAAGTTCGTAGGTGGTCAGCCAAGCCTAAAATAATAGGTTGGTTCTGCCTTTCAGCTAGCTGTTGTTTAGTAAGAGCTTCCTCTTGCTTTACTAGTTCTTCATTTCCTACGACTTGCAGTACCATGTTATGCCATGTCCTTCATGTCTTCTTCGGTATCAGGATCATTCTTGTTTGTATAAACTTTACCACCTGATCCATACTTTACAACTGCGCCCATATCTTTTACTTCTATAGGCCCACCTGATTCCATCATCTCTATAGTCATTACACTAGACATTCCACTCGTGTCCATTTTTGGATTATCTGAGTAGATGATGGATTTTTTATGCCCACATTTGCTTTTCATTAGTTTACCTTTTTGTTTTTGGTTTTATTTTTGTTCTTGTTTTTATTCTGATTTTTCTTAATCATTTGCTTCTTTGCACTGATTCTATCAGACTCTCTTTTAGTCAAAACTTTTATACCCATAATGTACCTCCAGTAAGTTTACAATTAAATATACATAGGAACAAGTATATATGCAAGTATTTTAAATTCAAAGAAAAGCCCACCTGCCAGAAAGGAAAACAGGTGGGCTTGAAGGTAACCATAGGAAGGTAACTATTTGGTGATTGTATCAAGTCCATCCTCCTGCCGCAACCCTTTTTATTTCTCTTCTCTGTACAACAAACCCTCCTTCACCTGCAGAGCCAACATGC
>VTLG01013197.1_pt1 | contig 21546 bp, 30 predicted proteins | sample 4694571 | NCBI WGS metagenome assembly VTLG01 (sample SAMN12604809, study PRJNA352737) | marine metagenome | biome: ENVO:00000447; feature: ENVO:00000209|ENVO:00000569|ENVO:01000036; material: ENVO:00002151; isolation source: viral sequences binned using virsorter ... | reverse complement strand
GCTTTCTTGGGAAGATATCTCTCCCCTGTCTTGCCACTTGGTTTGCCTGATTTGGTTGTCCATTTCTGCTTTGTCCATTTTGATAGTTTATTACTCTTTTTCTTTTTACCAACATACCCACCACCAGCATCTTTATAATACTTAGTTGCTAGTTGCATAGCTCTGGCTGAGTGTTTGCCACCCATCTTAGCCTTGGCTCTAGCTTTAGCTCTAGCCCATTTAGCAGGGTCACGTTTAGTAGCAACCGCCATTACTATGCTTTTCTTTTGGGCCTTAACTTCTTTAAAGTCTTAGCAAACCTTGCACGTTGTCCTAACTTGCCCGGAGCTTTAGCAGCTTTATTAAGTTTAGAAGCAGGAATTGTTTTTCCCTTTTTAATACCTAATGATGCACGTAATGCACCCGGCTTTTTAATAGCTTTTTTAATATTTAGTTTTTTACGAGGTCTTCCCCGCTGTGATCCGTATGTACCTTTACCTTGTGGCATTAACACCTCCACCTTTTTCTTGCTTGTCTTAATCTACTGTTAGGATTTTTAGCAGCCTTTGGAAACTTTTTCATTTGTCCCGCAGATCTAGCACAGTAAGATTTACGTCTTGTTGCTCGTTTACCTGTAGGTTTTTTTTCAGTTACCGCAGTTTTTAACTTTGAACCGGGGTTCTGTCTACGATATTTTGCTACACCTTTTTTAGTAAGACCAGCCCCTGATTTGGTAGGACGTTTATGACCACCCTTAATAGTCATTCCCCTCATACCACTTCCTGTCCGTCTTCGCATTGCCATTAAAACTTTATCCTTTTTTGATAAATACAGCCTTAATTGCGTTCCAGCATTTAACAGTCATATCCCATACATATTTAGCTACTGCACATACATAGCAGATAGGGCAATAGGGTACATGAAAATTTTTCATCATTATTATTTTTTCCTCGTCATTCTTGCACAACCCCATCCACGAGGTTTTTTCTTAACTGTTTTCTTTCTTTTATTTACAGGCCCACCTTCTTTAAAATTAAACGCAGCTTTTATTCCTACGTTATAATTTCCTCCGGTATCCACTCCTCCACCTAAACTTACATTAGATCCTTCGTTTTCAAATAAGGTTTTATGTGCAGATAAGCGAGTAGGACCAGTTTTATAATTTTTTATTGTGATATTATCAACATAGCTTTTATCGTGGGGAGATATACTTAAACTTTGTTGATTTAATCCTAATCCAAGATCAAACTCTGCTAAATTATTTTCAGGAAGAACATTCGTTATGTTTGTTAAAGCTGAAGCATGTTCCTCAATCTTATCAATCTTAGGTAAATTTACTCCTAATCTTTTATGCAATCGATCTGAAACATCATTATATTTTTTCAAATAACGACCTGTCTTAGCTACCTCTTTATCCGTAGCTCGACGAGAAGAAAAATTAAGTTTTCTGTTTCGGGCTTTATCTCTTACTTTAGATAAAAAACTAGCCATTGTTAACCTACAAAAATAGTAGCAGCACAACTTGTAGGAACAGTAACATGTAAACTTGTTTTAAATCTGATACCGTCATCAGTTAAATATAAATCAGAGTTTCCTCCCGTAGGAAGAACAAGTTTAAACTTCTCAGTCCCTGCGTCTTTAAAAGTGATTTCCTTGGTAGCATTGGTAAAGTTAGACCAAGAGCAGCCACGTAGTCTGGTAGGATGGTCAACAGCAGTTGTTGTTGCACTTACATAAACTGCTTGAATATCTGTACTCATTGAAAATATCTCCCATAATTTCTGTACTTTTATTGTACGAAATAAATCTTAAAAAGAAAAGAGGGGAGGAATATTTTAACCCTCCCCCCTTAAAGTTTAACAAGGTGCTTTATTGTTATAAATAATTAGGCACCTTGGTTACCGTAGTAAGATCGCCAATCAGAAAAACCGAAAGAATACCGTTCACGAGCTTTGAAGCGCATGTTACCAGTATCAAAATCAGGGTCCATCTTCGTAGCGAGAGGCGCACGAACAAAGTGTTTTGCCCCGTTAGGTACATCAGTGCGAATGAAGTACGCCGTTGTAGAACTAAACCTATGGTTAACAGAATAACCTCTAGGCATAATTCCTTTAATAGCGTTAATGTCATTTACATTAGTTGCACCATTACCAGCTGTCGTTGGGTTAACACCGATAGTCGTAGACATCGGGCTGTTCAAAATCTGATCAGCAGTAAACTGAAGATCAGGAGGAACATGTAACGACACAGGACGAGCACCTATCAAGATACCACGATCATCTTCCAATTTATTAATTTGGGTAACCGCAGACTCAATAGCTGCTTCGGACAATGCTGTATTAGCAGCTGTGTTATCTCTGCTTGCAGAACCTGCAGCACCACTTCCAGCTACAGGATGAGAATCAGAGAAGAACGCTACACCGTCACCACCAGCATAAGCACCAGCGGTGAAGCCGTTGTTAAAGACACTTGCAGCTTTTGCTTGCTTCGTGGAAGCCATAGCACGAGCCAAAGCTTTTGCACGAATTTTAGCAAACGTATCATACAAGTTATCTTCCATAGCCTCTTCAGTAACAGCAAATGCCAAAGCAATGGTTTCTGCCGTATAACGAGCCGTCCACATTTCTGAAGCCGTATCGTATTCAACAGCACCACCTTCACTTTTGACAGGTGCTTCACCAAATCCAGTCATCAGTACTTCTTCTTCAAAAGCACGATCAGACTGCTCAGTATCAAAGAGTACTTTACTCTCATCATCAATTGAGCCGTATTCCAAGCCAAAGATAGCGTTTAGGCCGGGAAGCAGCTGTTTCGCAATACTAGCGCGATTTATAGCCATGAGTTAATCTCCCTCTATCAGCTTGGTGGTGTAGTCACATAAGCGTCGAGATTTTCAACGATTTTGACTAGTACCTTGGGATTTGCGGCAGTGGCGTTACCAACAGTATCTTTAATACCGACAATACGTAATTGTCCTGTGGTTGCCTCTGCGCCTACGTCGAGTCTCATACCAGACATTCCTGTGAGGGTACTTCCTGACCCAACAGAAACATCATATTGTGCAGCCATAATATCGCCCACTGTAACAGAAGAGTTAGCTTCTATTTCAAAGACCGTATTAGGATCATCTGCAACAAAGGCATATGGTGTCGAATCTGCCGAACTTGTGCTGGCGGGCCAGTACTTCGACCATGTAGGACGTTTAGTAGTTGGGTCTACATAATAACAACCCATAAACGCACCGACATTATCTTTTGAAGTAGCTGATGCCTCAACAATAGTTCCAGCGGAAATGCGAACCAAATCGCCTAAATACATGGAAGTGCCGTAAGTATTGGTAATCCTGTAACGAGAATTACCACTAGTATTGTAGCCGCTTCCACGCATACGAGTAGGAATTAAACCACCCATATCTTTTCCTCCGTAATAGAGAAGCCTTAAGAGTCAAAGGTAGGAGTTCGTCCTTTGGTGACTCTTGACTTACTGGAGTTATATATTGGTGCGCGAGAATCACTACTTTCCATCAACCGCCGATTAATAGCATCTTCCATAGATTTGGTTTTATGTCTATTCTTCGCGTCAACAGCGTCTTGTATCTCTACGGGTCTTTTAGCGAGGGCCACGTCACCTCGAATAATCGCACCTTCTAAACTACCTTCAGTAGCAACTCTAAAGCCCATTGCCATTTCAGGGGCTTCCTGTTCACTTACAAACTCCCAACCTTCTCGTTGTTTCAAACCAATGCTTTGATAGTCAGTATTGCCTTTCAAAGAAATTCTTATCCAACCAAGTACATAACCTTCATTAGCAAATCGCTCTTTAACAGTTGAAGGAAGGTGAAGCCAATCATCATTATTAATAGCTTCTAACGCTGCTCGTGTCTTTTCTTCCCTGTTATCTACATCTCGACTTTTACGAGTATCAACTTCAGTATTTCCAGTATCTAATTCAGACATTAAGTCTCTCCTATCCGCGCCACAATACTATGTAATAGTAGTATAGTCGCCATTAGCCTTTTCCATTTGGGCTTTATTGACGGCATATTTCTCAAGCGGTATACCCCACTTTTTAGCAAGCCTAACATCTTCTTTATTAAGCTTAACTTTTTTAGCAGACGCAGAACTGCGCGATTGTCCTGCCACCGTTTGACGAGGCTTTGTCGGAGTAGCCTCTTCCGATTCTTCAGCCGCTTCCTTAAACTTATTAGGAAGTTCTTGGCGAATACGTTGATCAACCATCTCAAAAAAATCATCAGATGAAGGATCATAACCTTGTTCTTTTAATTCTGCATCAATAGCAAGTGCTGCTGCTGTTGCAACTTTATCTTGACCAAACCACTCATTTCTAGCTGCCCAGTTTTTTGCTTTAACATTTGGAGGAGGAGCTTTTCGTTCTTGTTGTTTTGGCTCCTCTTCTGCTTCATAAGCAAGAACAGCTTTACGTGTCTCTACATCTTTTTTTCTATCTTCCAAGAAACGGAGTTCGGTTTGAGTATTAGTTAAAGCTTTTTGTGCTTCCAGTAATTTTTCCTGATCACCAGACTCATAAGCTGATTTAAAATTCTGTTCCGCTAACGCTAACTGATTTGTTAAAAAATTTTCAGTAGATGTTACTGCTTCTTCTTCTGTAGACATTTGTGAATAAGATTTATATTTTGCATCTTCTCTTAAAGATTTAATTTCTTCTTGTGCTCTAATAAGTTCTTCTTCACGCTCTTTACGTTGTCGTACCAATTGCCTAATTCTTTTTTCAGCACCCTTGGTACTTATTCCCTCAAGTTCAGGAAGATCAGTTTTTATTTCTTCCGCTTTTTCTTCAACTACAGGTTCTTCCTGTGTCTCTTCAGCAGCTACTTGTTGCGTTTCGTCTTCACTAGTTTCTTCAACTTCAAAAGCAACATCTGCTTCTTTATCTTCAGAAGGAGTAATATCTATTTCAGCCCACTCCTCAGAGCTTTCATTTTTTTCTTCAGTAGCCATTCTTTTCTCCGTAGTATGCGACTCTACGTTTTACGCTGCAATAAGTTCATGTGATGGATCAACATCCTTTGGATCTTCAATCTTCATTAGAACTTGATCATCATACATAAGTATATATCGGATTCCTTTGTAAACAAACCGTTGTCCGGTATGTCTACCATAACATACATATTCTCCTTCAGCACACCACGGTCCTTCAGGAAACTTTGTATTATCAAGATACGCTAGTTTTCCTAGCTTCACAACACGACCTACCGTTGTGAGATACTTCATATCATCCTTAAACTTATCAGGAAGAAGAATACCACCTTTTGTTTCTTTACGAATAGTTAGTGGACGTATTAATATATGGTAACCGGGAATATCAGGAAGAACATCAGGATCAGGCACTTCGCCATTTGTAATCCATTCATCGTTCATAATTGCTTTTTCAAGTGCAGGTTGAAAAGTCATTAGTCATTATTCTCCATATCAGACAGCACAGACGTTTGATAGTTTTTAATTACATCTGCAGCTTTTGTCAACCCGTCTAATTTTCCGACTAACCAACGATACTGTTCAAAGTTTTCACAGCTTCCGCTAATAATTACATTTGATATTGATTTTTTTTCTCTTTCAAGAGCTTCAGTTACATCATCTAATTCAGTAAACAATATTAACCTCTTTCATATAAAAGATATTTATCATCGTGCATAACAACACAAGTTCCCCCCAGTGTGTCAGATATAAGAATTGTCCAAGTTTCAGCTTCTGGGTTATGAAAAATAGTTACCACAACTTCTCTTAATGTTTTTACAGTAAGAATATTTTCTTTATAACTATCTTTTAAATGATTAAAAATGTCAACTGTATCTCCACATGGAGCAGGAGGACGATTTACATATCCTTTATAAAGATCAGGATTTATTTTAAATTTAAAATCTATAGCAAAGCAGTAATTTGAACATAGAAAAATACTGACAAAAACTATAAAGATATAAACACAATTTTTTTTTATCCAGTTCACTATTTATCTGCTTCTTTTAATAAAGCATCTCTTGCAGCTTCTAATCTTCTCGTAATACTATTATCTATATTTTGAGCTTTTAATGCTTTATATTCTTCATGGTTTAAAAGTTCTTTAGCTGCTTCCCTAAATTTACCTTCATTAATTAATCTACGAGTGTTAGGACTTTGTTCTAAATCTCCTCTGTAGTTTAACTGTATTAACTCAGACTGAAGAGTAGGACTTAAAGAATCGTAATTTTTTATAAATTCTCTGGTACTTTCAGTTTTATTCTTAAGATCTCTATTAAATAATTCTTCGATCTTATCTGAAGACATTTTCATTTTTCCAGATAAAATTTTAGAAACTTCATCTGAAGAATACCCTAAATCCTCTAAAATCTTAGGAGTTTCTGGTGTTACTAAATGACCTCTTGCTAAAGTACTTTTACCTTTAGAATCTTTATACTCTGATGAACGTACTCCTTCATATTTATGTAATTTTTTTCTAACTAAAGATTCTGTATCTTCTTCTTTCATAGCATCGGCTACTCTAGCATCTCTCATAGTATCAGCTTCGGTTGGGCCAATAAGAGATAATCCTCGTCGCATACCCCTTACTTCTACATCATCGTCTTCAATATTTCCTAAAACAGGACCACCCTCTTCAAAAACTTCTATCTCTTCAGGACTTTCCTGTTCTCTGATTAAGGAATCAACAATCATTCCTAATCTTTCTTCTGTAATATCTTCCTCTTTCATTTCTTCTTCAGCTACTTTTTGAAGATTACGTAGAGTTTCAATAACTATTTTTGTATTTTCAGAGTTCTGATTTGTTTCTATTTTGCTTGCAAGTGTAGCTGAATCTTTAGCTGCCCGTAAACGACGATCTACATTACGTTCTTCTGCTTTAACTTCATCGTTAACACCTTGTTGCCTGATCTCCATTTCTTCAAGATCAAGCTTACGGTTCTTAAGTGCAAGTTCTGCAGCCTGTTCAGAAGCTTTTAAGCGTAGTTCATCCTTCTGGATACCGACTCTTTCTGCTTCAATAGCCAGACTTTGTTCCTGTACATTCTCTGCGCCACCCATTTGTGCGGCTCTTTGCTCGTTAGCAACCAAAATTTTCTTAGCTGCTTCAATAGATATCTGACTAAGAATAGCAGGATCATTTGTATTAATGCCAGCTTGCATCCCTTCTTGAGCACCAAGCTGTACCAGACCTTCCATCTCCTGTTTATATTGCATAAACATATGTTCACGAATAGCTGCCTGTAACACAGGAACAACATTCTTCATCATTTCATTTCCACCAAGCATAGGATCAGCTATAAAATCTGTAAAGATTTGTATGTATGCTTTATGATCCTGTTGAGGAAATGCCTTGATAGGCATACCGTTAATAGCACTTTGTATATCCTGTAAAGGACTTTGCGGCTGTGCTTCCTGTGGTGGTGTTAAAAAGCGTTGAGGATTTTGAATATTAGCGGCGTTCAGGATAGACATATGAACCTGACGTACATCATACATGCCGGGAGGTGCCTGTTCAGATAACTGCAATACCATTTGAGCCATTGCTAATCGGTGTGCAGCTGATGGTGTATTAGGATCAGAAACGGGTATTACATCTATCTGATCATTAAAATCATCCCTGAGAATAGAAGCAGACATACCCGGAACCATGTAGGGATATGTTGGAGGAAGAAAGTCTTTGTTAATTCTTGCCAGAATACGGAACTCATGTTTCTGACTTTGATGTAATCTTTTATGAATAGCACTAAAGAACTTTGCTCCTGCTTCAAGTAAAGCAAGTGTTGTTCCTACAGGTCCATAGTTTGTAGAGTTTGCTACAATAGCTTCTGCATTATCTGCAAACTTCTGACCCATTTCAGTCATTGTACCTAACAGTTGATACAATGTTCCTGAAGGTTCACGATAAGGAAGAGGAATAATAGATTTATTTAAATCCATTCCTGCTGAGTCAATTTCTCTAAACTCACCCGGAGAAATAGGATCGTTATTACCTACAATTCTAATACCACGAGCTTTAAAACCTCCCGGTAAATTAGCAAATTGTCCAGCATCTACAAGACTTCGTAAAGCTGCAGTGGCTGACATGGTAAGGTTACCAAGTAAATGTATAAGACCTAATCCATAGAATCCAAAACCGGGTACAAACTTGTAATGGGTGAAGTACATAAGCTTCTGGTAAAGAGGATCACCTTCAGCCCAGTTCCTGCGAATAGCTAAAACTTTACCACTGTTCTCTTCAACAGTAACAATATAAGGCCAAGCAGACCCATCAGGACTATTAAAAGGTTCAGGAAGATCTATATAGCAATGCTGTTCCAACAGAACATATTGTTCATCATAATCTTCACCCGGATTAACACCCATAATATCGTTTATCTTGGAAGATATAGGAGCAGGTTCAGGAGTTGTTGCAACACCAAGATCACATTCTTTATATAATCCTACAGACATTTCTTTACGAATGTCATTAGGAGAACGATTAATAACATGAGTATAGCGAGATGCACTGAGTAAATCACTTGCGTTATAAGAAACATAAAAATGATCAACAGGAACAAACTCTGAACAGGGTCGAGCCATTACAGGATCAAAGTACATTTTCTTAAATGCACTACCCATAAGCGGTAGATGAAAGAGCATACGCTCAAATTCATCAAAGTATTCGGGCATTTGTTCAGTGACCTGATAGTTCATAAAGTCCTGAACACGATTAGCCTGTAATTGCTTTTCGTTTGTCGGATCACCTACAATCTGTGTCTTTACAGGCCCAGCCGCAGGAAAAAGTTCAACGGTTGCTTTAGATTGAAACTTAACAGCTGCTTCAATAATAAGAGGTGAAACAGCTTGACAGGCACCTTCAAAAGGTTCAGAAGCTTCTTCCAGTTTAAGACCAAGAAGATCAAACCCTCTTTCAAAAGTAGATTCCCATTCCTGTCGAGATTCCTTGTCAGCTTCATAATGTTCTCTAACAATCGTTGATATTTCATCAAGATCATCGTCATCAATATATTCTGCCAAGTTTGCATAGTGATCTGATTGAGCTTCCATGATGACTTCCATTTCGTCACTCATGTTCATCTCAATCTCACCAGTATCATCATCAATAACAACTTCGATACTGGTATCTATTTCTTCAAGAACTTCACCTGCATTACTATTCTCAACACGGTTGATAGGTCCAACCATGCTCTTAGAATCAGTTTCATCGTATTCCGATTCTTCAGTTTCTACTTCTGCAAGACCACCTGTCTGCTCTGCCATTTACCTATAGTCCGTTATTTAATTAATTTTTTCACTACTATCCACGAAACAGCTATAATAGCAATTACAACAATTGCACCTGTTATTAATGGATGTGTTCCTTCTTCCTGTACAACAGGAGTAGGTTCAACAACAGTAACTGCTTCTGTCTTAGTGTTAGGAGTTACTACAGGTTTTTTATCACTGTGTCCAGCCATAATTATCTCTTACCTCATTTTATGTTTGGGTTTACGGGCTTTGCCCCATCCCCGAAATTGATTAGTTGTACGGGAACGACGGACAGGCCCACCACGACGATATCCTCTGAGTTCTTTTAGATCAGCTTTCAAATCATCCAGATCATGTAAAGAAGGATCATCAGGATCACTCATATATTCTCTGTCCTCAATCCTAGATAAAATTGTTTGAAGATCAAGACCAGTACGAGAACCATCTCCTTTAGGATTACTGGTTATTGTTCTTCCTTGTTCTACAATACGATCTTCATCATCTGTAGTCCAATCAATTTTATTATCGGGCTTTTTAGGAGGTTTAGGTGGTTTAGCATCAGACGGCTTTCTTCCAGCCAGATATGCTCCCGTTCCTAAAGCAGTTAGACCAGCACCAATTCCTAATTTTTTACCAAGGTTCTTACTTTTACTAGCAGCAGCAGTAACAGCAGCTTTTTTACCTTTACCTTTTGTTTTAGGTTTAGGTTTGGGTTTAGTTTTAGTAGCATCTCTAGCAATTCTTGCGTTTGCTGCAGTGCTATATTTATTTTTAGGTTCTTTTCTTTTATAACCTTTTGTACGTTGTTCTGCTTTTTTACGGGCTGCGGCACTCATTTCCACAGGTTTTTTCTTAGCATCAGTTTTCTTTACTGGAGCTTTCTTAGCAACTTTTTTCTTTACTGGAGCTTTCTTAGCAACTTTTTTCTTTACTGGAGCTTTCTTAGCAACTTTTTTCTTTACTGGAGCTTTCTTAACAACTTTTTTCTTAGAAGCCGCAGCAGTTTTCTCAGCAACTTTCTTAGCCGCTTTCTTAGCAGCAGCCCCAGCAACTTTCTCACCAACTACTTTACCTAAAACTTTACCACCTGCCCCAACTAATTTAGTAAGAGGACCACCTAACATTCCTGCAGCCGCACCAGCACCAGCTAATGTTTGTTGCAAACGGGGAGTTGTAGTAGTTGTTCTTTTAATCTGTCTCCCCTTTTCATCCATCGCTGCTCTACGACGTTGAGCGGGATTTTTTCGTACTTTTTTATTAGGATCATTCTTAGCTCTAAGCTTTTCAGCTTTCTTAGCAGCTATACGTGCTGTACGTGCTTTATCCGCATCACGAGCACCGATATTTCGTAAAGTATTTCTTCCTCTACGTCTTCGTCCTAGTTTAGTTACTTTTACAGTATCAGCCATGATGTGCTTTTCCCCATCCTCTAAGAGCCGCACCTACACCGCGAGGCTTTTTCTTGGTACGTCTACCTTTGTCCATTGTTTTTACAGCAGCATATTTACGTCGCCCACCTTTTTTCTCCATCGCTTCACTTTCATGGCGACGAGATTTAAGGGACTGTTGTTTCTTGGTTTTGTTACGTGCGCCCATCGACTCATCAAGACGAGCATTGTAACCCTGATCTTTTTTTACAGGACCACCATGTTTCATTTTTAATTCACCACCAGCAGTAGCCCCTAATAATGAAATAGGCATACCACCGGGTAAAAGATTAACAGCAGGTATTGACATACGTTTTTTTATTTGAGCTTTAGCTGACTTTGCTTTAGCGGCTCTTTTAGGATCATTCTTGGCTCTAGCCTTCTCAGCTTTTTTACCTACCATACGGGCAGACCGTTCTTTATCAGCATCCTTTGCTTTAATTTTGCGTACTGTGTCTCTAGCTTTTCCTTGTCTTGGTGTACTACTATAGAGTGATGAGAATGATTCTTTACCTAAAGTTTTCTTTGCGGCCTTAAGAAAATCCTGTTTCTTTTTTTCAGCCATTTCCCCTACTTTTTTTCTATTTCTTGCACGACGTTTTTTAGCTGCTGGTCTTTGGCTACCCGTCGTATATTTATCTTCTTCTACACCGCCGCCTTTACGGTAGGATTCAAAAGGAGTCTGTCTAAGAGCTTCAGCTTTTTTAGAGACCATACGGGCAGACCGTTCTTTATCAGCATCGCTTGCTTTAATGGTGCGTATTGCTGCTCTACGTTTTCCTTGCCTTGCTGGTGAAACAACTGTAACGTCACCGTACTTTTGTTCTACCGTTGGTCTTACTCTTCTTTTAGCTTTAGGCTTTGCAGTAGCCTTAGCTTTAGCTTTAGTATCTTCAGCCGTTTTTATTTGAGCAGCTTTCTTTTTACGTGAAGCTTTAATTGCTTTTTGTGATTGGTGGGGTTTGCCTTTCATCTCTGCTGGATGTAAAGCATCTTGAGTCATTCGGGTTATACCGCTCTTCTTAAGGAAGGCCTCCCTTTTTGCTTTACCTTGAGCTTTCATTCTTTTTACTTTATCTTGGAATTTTTTTTCTGAAGCTTTTAATTTTTTTGCTTTAGCAGCTTGTGATTTTTTAGTTGGAAGTGTAATAGCCATTATGGTATTCCTTATATTCTCCAATAGCCTTTTCTGGGTGGGGAGTAGGTTCCCTCATCGTCATCTTGGTAGTCGGGGTCATCAGGATGTGTAACTTTCCAAGAATCACGCATATATAAAATAGCCATCACCATAGCGTCTACTTGGTCATCGTGTTTCCCATAGGGAAATCTTGAGGCTTCATAGATGAGGTCATTAGCCCATTCTTTCATTGTAGGCAACCAAACACGTCCTGCTTCTAAAAAAGGAGTTGCTGCCGTAGCTCTACTTACTTTATCACGATCTGGCGTATATTCCAACACAGGAAGACCTGCACGACGCATATCTTGTATTAAAGACTGACCACTGGCTTTCTTCTCTACTACTACCATGTCAGGACTATGCTTGTCAAATTCATCTTGTGCTGTTAATCGTAATTCGGGATACTCAAATCTCTCTCGTATATTTCCTAATAATATAAGATTTGGTGCAAAATATTCACGCCCGTTTTCATCTTCTTCATAATTCTCAAAGATACCCCATGTCTGTATTACCGAATAGTCAGCAGTAGACTTTACAGAGAAAGCGGTGTCATAGGTTTGTATAATAAAATCACAGTCTGGTGGATCTTCCTGTAACCAGCTTTTAAACCATTCTGTTTTTATAATACCTCCTGTATCGGGAGAAGGTTCCTGCATATACAAACTATCCCAATAGCGACTACCGTTATGAAGTTTTATTTCATACTCATCACTACGGAGAACAGTGTCAGGTTTCCATTCAGGAAAATAGGAAGACCCCACAGGTAAGTTTAGAAGTTTTGCTGCATCGTCATCCAGCCATGCAGGGATCTTGATGACATCCCACGGTATGTAGTTAGGATCATCTGCTTTTGCTGCAGCACTCAGTAGCCATCCACATAGATCATCTTCATGGTAACGGGTATTAATAATAACAATACCACCGTTAGGCATGATCCGTGTTCGTAGACCAGCAGGATACCATTCTTTTATATATCTTCTTCCTGCTTCACTAAACGCATCTTCTTCAGACATAACATCATCAAGAATAGCAATGTTAGCACCCCGTCCTGCTATCTGTGTATGCACACCAGCTGCAACGTAAACACCGTTCTGGTTTGTCTGCCATTTACCTGCAGACCGTACATCACTCCGTAGTCTTACTTCAGGAAAGATTATCTCAAAAAGGTTAGACTTAACCACATCTCTTACAGAGCGACCAAAATCACTAGCAAGCTGGTCACTATGGGATACCGATAGTATTTCATGGTTAGGATGTCTTCCTATATACCAAGCAGGAAATAACTTTGAACATATTACTGATTTACTGGAACGTGGGGGAAGAAAGACCATAAGTCTTTTACAGGTTCCTTCTTCCAGCTGTTGAAGCTTGCTTGCTATGATTTCAATATGTCGCCCCATCTTGAAGTCAGCAATCAGGGTAGGGGCCATTGCTCTTACAAATGTAAGGAAATCCCTATTTGAATTTCCTATAACTTGTTCAATAAGTTCATCCCGTACCTGTTTAAGGGCTGTTATCTGGTTCATACTCTATACAGTTACTGTTAGTTTAAACTTTTGGGACGGTTTTGTTGCATTTCCCAAACCATAAAAGCCAACTGGAACAAGGCTTGAGCTACTTGAGCCGTTTGTCCTCGTATGTGATCAAAGTCAGCATCAGGGTTACGCATACTAGGATGTATACAAACCTGATCATAAAGCATGTTAATTATAAAATTAATACGATCATTAAATTGATCCATGCCTTTAGACCCACAAGCATGTAGTTCAGGACTATAGGACTCCTCTGCCTCTTCAGGCAATCTCCTATAATCGTTATCCCTTTCTATAAAGTTAGCAAATTCAAGCCACGTTAGAGGAGGATTCTTCATCCGCATCCTGTTCCGAACTATTACTGTTATCCGATACAAGTTTTAAACCAGCTATCTCTGCAAGATTTTCTATATCTCTACCGATGCTGTCTGTATCATCACCTGTTTCAAAGTGACCCATCTTTATTTTCTGTTCTGATCTATCGACAAACATACCAAGATGTTTTGCTACAGATTCTACAGAACGGTTAGCATTAGTGTAGTCACCATTATTAAGAGCATGTTCATACACTTCGTTAAGCCTGTCAAGTACCTTATCTGCGTTCCAAGCCATATGCTTTATAGCCTCTTCTCTAATATCATCTATACGCTGTTTTATTTTGGGATTATTCAACATCGCATACGCACGACGCATCGTATCCGTCTTGTTCTTGCCTTCTTTATAGTTAGCAGCTTGGTACGCCCTTACAGCGTCACCAGTAGCCATGTACTCCATGCAAAACTTTTCCTGTCGGGGAGCCATGCCTGTTACAAATTTTGGTTTTTTAAACTTAACAGCTTCTACAGGATTCTCTAACATGGGTACATCTTTAGTATATGCTCTTTTTTTTCTACGTGCAAATCTTACCGACATCCTTCTGCGGTATTCGTTCCTCATCTCCTGAAGATCCCTACCAGCAGAAGACCGTTTCCTCATAGACGCAGTATTTTTTATCAACTCCTTTAAAGACGAATCAGACATATCTCCATACAAGACATGGCTATCCTTTGTTTTATATAAATTATTATTATTTTTATTAGGAATGATACTCCTCCTGTTAACAGTTGTTAGAAGACTGTTAGAAGATATATTAATATATATAATAATATACGGAGTACAACTGTTAACAACTGCTAACAGTCTGCTAGCAGAGGGATTATACTGAATATACCTGAAAAGGATTGATAATGCAAGACCTAAAATTTTGAAATTTATTCGGGTACTTAATTAAAAAAAAAGACAACCCCCCTATTTTTTTCCCCCACCCTTTTAAATAATTGATTTAATTTATCTTTTTACTTGATTTCCAAGGGATTCCTTGCTTTAATATAGTTGTTCACGGGGAACACAAACCCCCAAGCCCAGTGTAAAACACGATCCACTTGGTGAAAGAACAAAACATCAACTAACTTACCCAAGGAGGGTAATAGCATGAAAACAATTACTGTAAAGACGATTAAGCCTATTGAGTTAACTGATGACGAGGTTTCAGTTCACTTACAAACTCAAGAATCTGAGATTAATTGTTTAAGAGATAGGCTTAATACTCAATTAGATATGATTGATAATCTTCAATTAGAAGTAAATGCTTTGCTGTTAGAGACTGCAGAACATCGTCTTAACGAGTTAATTGATAATCGTATCAAGGAAATGATTGATCTTGGTGAAATAATCATTAACATTGATCACATGTAACAACCACGGGATGGGGCTTCGGCCCCTCCCACTACTTTGGAGAATTGTCATGCTTACAATATTAATATGTATTATCGGGATGCTTGGTGGAGCACTTATGATCGTTAGTCCAGTTTTATTAGGCTGGTCTTTAGTATTAATTATACTTATGAGTGCAATAGGCTTTTTCAGTATAATCGCTAGTTTTTTATACCTTAACGCAGAACTATAGTTTCATGCGGAGATTGGGGGGCTTCGGCCCTCCTTTCTTTTTTATTTCCCCTTTCCTTCGGCTAACGCCGACGCCCACAAAAAAATTTCACAAAAAAAAATCCCCCATCAAAAATTAATTTGACAGGGGAAGTTTTCTGTGTTACGCGATTAACCGGCCGCTTTCTTAATCAATTTAAATTCGTAAGATTGCTTAGGCTGTTTTTCTTTTGCACTCGGTTCGAGACTTAATAAGTTACCCTCCTCTAAGTTTTCCGCAGTCTCGGCTGTTAGTTTAAAGTAGATTGAACCGCGACTATTAACAGTGTCGGCCATGTCATAGCGTAACTCTTTTGTACTTTTACCGGCCGGTATCTTTACCACTAATTGGCAACCCTCAATAGTCCCCTTAGTAATCATTACGGTAAGTTTTTCAGTTACCTGACTAACTGGGATATTAGTCTCGGGTATGTGAATATAAGCTTCCCCGTTAATGTGAAGCTTGTTTGTCTTAGGTGTTTTGTTTTCCATCGTGTAAAATCTCCTATTTCTGAGATGGATTAGCCTATAAAATACTGGTTTCATATGAACCCCTTAATGTATAGGTCGCCGGACCATCCGGCCCCTTAAGGGTAGCATATCCAGAAACGGAAATCTAGTTTTTTTTCAGAGCCTCGCGTACATACGGGCGCGTATGGAAGCTAACGCCGACGCCCCAATAAATGCCGCGCAAATAATAAATAATATACTTGACTTTTAGGGGAAGGTATGTTTGGGGGAAGGTGCGACACATCGTCGCAGGGGCTGGCAATTCGAATTTGAGGCTGGTAGGGTGCGAATTGGCTGTATTTCGGTTATATAGCCCCTTAAGGCGTTAGGGCTTCAACGCTTTAAGTGTTTTATTACTCAAGCCCTTATGGTGAAAACCAATGACCACAACTTCCTATATGGTGGGTACGACCGCCAACCTTAGTATTCACAACGCAACATCGCTCAGTATTACCAAGCGTTTAGAGATTAATAAACGGACAGGTAAGCCCTATAAGGTTATTAACATTAAATGCGGTAACAATGGATGTGATGTCCTTACTGACGATATATCCATCTTTATGGACGCCGATATTCCTGTAAATGTTGAGCAAGGAGTATTAGACAATGAGTGATATGACTATAGAGCTTAAAGGCTGGAATCAATTAGAATGGTTATGCAGTGATCGTTGGGATATGACTGTTAGAGAAGCCCTTACCTGTATGGTAGAACATAAACAGAGTATGGGTTTTCTAAATGATATAACAGGTTTACATGTGCTGGAGGTAAAGACCAATGACTGACACTACCCCTACTAAACCTATACGACGGCATGTAAACCGGAGTGAAATAGTTAAGCGTAAATCAGATGGTAAATGGATACGCTGGGAATACTTTAGTGATGTAGATTTAGGGATAATTCCCTTTAAAATTGCTAAACGTAGCCCATTCTTTCCCCGCCGTTGGGTTATTACTGACATTGCAGATACTAAGCAGGAGTTAATATCTGCTTATCAATTCAGAACGGAGCATAAGAACGATGACCATCAACCCTCAAATTAATACAAAGGATTTTCTGTTAGCGTTAGAACGTGAAGCAGATAACCGTGAGAACGAAAGATTTATAGAACCTGTTGATTATAAAACTTATGATGCAATCAAATCTATAGATAAAGATTTTGTTCTAACGGCCTCCGGTAAAAGTGATATAAGGGATTTATCACTTGATGATATAAACGGATTTATAAACGGTTATATCAATTACCCGTTACAAATATCCCGTAACCTCGTAAAACCTATTAAATGAAAGGACGGTTTTATTATGAGTAATTTAGTTGTCGAAAATTATAACCTTAATAATTACACAGGTTATGTTGATCCTGACATGGTGGACAACCCACTAGATCAAAGCCCCTTGTATTTCAAAGTGCATAGGGAACAATTGGTAGGTGATACCCATATCAATAGAGTAGGTATGCCCTTCCAATATAGAACCCCGTTATATGGTTTATTTAGAGATAATGGTGAGTTTCTTGGAGCACATACTGAGAAATATTCTGTTATGGAAAATGAAACATTATTTAAGCATGTACAAGGTTATATTGTAGATGCAATTCAGGACAACAAACCGGAGTTATTAGAAAATGTAACGGTAAACGATAAGGCTAGTTACAACGGAGCCATATCAATGAGGGAATTTATATTTAATAATATCCTTTATGAAAATGAGACAAACAACGGACATAAAACATCAAATGCTTTAAGGCTTATTATTCTTAATTCGTTTGATGGTAAAACTCCGGTGAAAGTATACGGCGGTAATATAGATTTTTTCTGTCTTAACGGTATGATATTGGGTTCTTTTGATGCGTTTAGTAAACGACATACCAAGAATATGCAAGTCGGTAACCTTACAGCCCCTATTGAACAAATGTTTTTAAATTATTTTAAATTTACAAACGATATGTTCAAACAATCGCAGAAATATTTAGACGCTGAACGGGGTAGAGCTTTCATAGAAAAATGCTTTGAAGGTATGGACCGTAAAACGTCTAACATGCTTAATCAATATGATGAGGAAATAAAGACTAGGGGTCACAATGTATGGGCTTTAACTAGTGCTCTTACTTCCTATGGTAGTGGTAATAGCTCGTTCTTTTCTAGTAAAAATACGGAAAATGACCATCAACATTTTACTACTTTAAAACGTCAAGGTTCTGTCCAAAATATTCTAAACAGTACAGAATATAGGGAGTTAGTTGCCGCATGACGCAGGATGATATTGTAAGGCTATGTTATGTAATTACAATAGGTTTAGTTTGTATTGTAATTTTATTTACATAGTATAATCTGGTGGGGTGCTATTGAGTACGTAGCACCTCACCTCTTTATTGATCGGAGCAATCAATATGTTAACAGATACTAAGTTTTTATATAAAGTTTTCGATGTTAGAACATACCCTTATGAAATAATAAAACGTAGCCGTAACAGTAAGTTAGGGCGCAAAGTAAATAAGGGGCGTTGGCGTGATATGCCTATTTATACCGTTACCCTACCAGAACGGCGTACATGTCCCTCATACTGTGAACAATGGGAAATATGCTACGGAAACAATATGCGCTTTGCTCATAGGATAGACCCTTTACCTAATCCTGATTTATTTATAGAACGTATACAGGAGGAAGTCGCGGCGTTATCCTATAAGCATAGGCGCACCGGATTTGTTGTTAGACTGCACGTCCTTGGTGATTTCTTTAGTGTTGAGTATGTTGAAGCATGGTATGATTTATTTAATAAATATAATAATTTAAAAATATACGGATATACTCACCATATTGTGTTATCTGATATTGGTGGTGCTCTATGGGGTATAAGGAATAAAGATTTTAATATCCGGTTTTCTGATAGTCCTTATTTTAATAATTCCGCTAATGCTACTAAAACTGATAACAGCATTACTTGTCCAGAACAAACGGGACACGTTAAATCATGCGGTGACTGCGCCTTATGTTGGACAGCTAAGAAACCTATACATTGGATAACACATTAGAAGGGAGGTAAACTTATGGAGCTAATATATACAATTGGTTTAGTATGGTTATTATTTGAAATTATACTTTAATAAGGAGCATAACGTATGGCTAATAGATGGTATCACATAACGACTTGGTGTAAGTGGTGTAATGGTGAGGGGTATACGACAGACAATAACCCCTCTAAAAAGCCTACACGCTGTATGGAGTGCGAAGGTAAAGGAACCACGCACTACATGGAAGACTTTGACAACTATGAAAAGACAATACATATTTACAGCGACTATGATGACGTTAAAGATATTAGAGTTGTCGAAGATAAGAACGTAAGCTGGGGTAGTCCTACCCTAAGTATGGAATAAATATTTAATCCCTTGGCATTTAATGATAATAGTGTCAAGGGGTTTATTTTTATATTTATTATTTTTTTATTTTTTATATACATCCCCCCCCTTCTCCCGACGCACCCAAGAGCATGCTGACCTGCGACAAATCGTCGCACCGCCCGACGCACCCCAAAAAAATGCTTGACCGTTTCGAGGACCGGATGCTAGAGATGTCGGCAGGTGATGAGCGACACTGTTAACAGTTGTTAGCAGTAATGTTATAAATATTATTAATAATATCTGTTAACAACTGTTAGAAAGGAAGACCAATGAAATTAAGACCAGATTTTGAAAAAAAATGTTTGAAGGCTGTCATCAACGACATGAAAAGAGAGATAGCTTTCGGCTTAGATAATGCTAAAAACAGTGAGGCTTTACTTGAGGCTGATACTTGGATAGATATTTATGATAAAGAAAATGATGAGATTTATTCAATTAATTACTCATGGGATTGGTCGAATGATGAAAAAGAAGTAAGTGTTGTAGCGTATCCTACCGAGGAATATAAAGAAAATGGTCAAACTTATATTCGTGAATTAACAACTGGTGATTGTGTAGTCATCTTAGGAGATGACCAATGAGTTTATATATTCAATTACGAGATGAATTGTTATCTTCTGAAGAAGAACTTACTGTTCGTCAATATTGGATTGAAGCAGACTGTATTGAACTCCAAGAAAGTGGTTTTACTTATCTTGATACAAAGTCTGGTGAGTGGGAACATATCATTCAAAAAAATAATAAGTTTTATTTGTTTCCTGTTCACTATAATTTAGGATATGATTTTCTATGGATTAGAGACAGGTTAATGGATGGTTGTAAACTTGATTAAGCCTTGGCAGTGGCTCCCGACTACTCCTTTAGATAGGGTGGCGTGAAGAAATCGGGTAACTGTCGTTTATTTTTGTAAATGTAAAGGAGAATTGAACGATGGATAGAAAAATAAAAGAACTCAGAAAAATTTTAGGAGACTTGACTACCTTATATTACAAAGCCGAAAAAATAGACGAAGATTGCGCCAGAATAATTAGTACTGCGGAAGATGTGTTGATAAGTACAATCCAATTTTATAATAAGGAGAATAGGAAGGGATATAAAGTTGGATAAGCAACCATCTGAAATAGTTAAACGACATATTTCATGTCCTTGTGGAGATTCAAGTGATGCTTACAGTATATATTCTGATGGACATGGGTATTGTTTTAGCTGTAGTAAATATTTTCCAGCAACTAGTGATGACACACTACGGAGTACAGAAGAGAAAGGAGAGTTTATACCAGTGAGTATAACAAATAATTGGAATACTGCCTTGGCTAACAAGGGAGAGTTTATAGGTATCCCTGATCGTAATATTAATATTGATACCTGTCGTAAGTACGGAGTAAAATGTCTAAGTTCCGAAGATAAAATTACAAAACATATTTACCATTATGTTGATAAGAACAACAGACATATCGCTAACAAGATACGTGTTGTTGATAACAAATCTTTTAGCACTGAAGGTGATATTAATTCAGCCCTGTTATTTGGACAGAACTTATTCAATCAGGCTGTTAAATTTATTACCGTTGTAGAAGGTGAGCTTGATGCGTTAGCGGCTTACCAAATGCTTGGGTCTAAATGGCCTGTTGTTTCAGTCAAGTCTGCTACGACTGCGTTACGAGATTGTAAAAAAAATATAAGCTACCTCTCTCAGTTTGATAATGTAGTTCTCTGTTTTGATAATGATAAAGCAGGTAAGAAAGCAACAGATGATGTTGCTAGTTTATTTCCACCGGGAGTAGCTAAGATAGTTACTCTTGAAGATTACAAAGATGCTAGTGATTACCTAAAAAATAATAAACAAAAATTATTTACTGATAGTTGGTGGAACCAAAAGACTTATACCCCTGATGGTATTGTCTGCTTCTCTGAAATGTGGGACATCCTCAATACCAAAGATGATATTGTTTCTGTTCCTTATCCTTGGAAGGGTCTTAATGATATGACCTATGGTATGCGCGTAGGTGAGCTATGTACCTATACTGCTGGCAGTGGACAGGGTAAAAGCAGTATCTTGCGTGAGATTGTTTATGATCTTTTACAAAGTACTGAATACAAAATTGGTATGATGTTTCTTGAAGAGACACCAAAGAAAACAGCTATGGCTTTGTGTGGTCTTGATATGAACAAACCTATTCATCTTCCTGATGTAGAGTGCAGTGAAGAAGAACTAAGAACTACCTTTGATAAACTTGCAAACAACAACAGACTTTTTCTCCTCGACCACTTTGGTTCATGGGGTATTGATAAGATACTTTATAACGTCCGACATC
>VTLG01011430.1_pt1 | contig 21547 bp, 13 predicted proteins | sample 4694571 | NCBI WGS metagenome assembly VTLG01 (sample SAMN12604809, study PRJNA352737) | marine metagenome | biome: ENVO:00000447; feature: ENVO:00000209|ENVO:00000569|ENVO:01000036; material: ENVO:00002151; isolation source: viral sequences binned using virsorter ... | reverse complement strand
TTATGCCGGCAGGCGTCCTGGACGTAGGCGACCCCGGCTACGCAGCGCAGGTTGCCGAGGATCAGAGGCAGGGACGTGGCCGAGGCGGCACCAGGGCAACGGGGCCGCGCGGGCTGCTCGACGAGGACGTCACCGTCGTCAAACGAGGGCTGGCGTAATGGCGAGCTTCTTCTTCCCGACGCCACCGCCGGCACCCGCACCCGTGCAGGCTGCCACACCGGCACCAGTAACCACACCAGTAACCCCACCAGTAACCACACCAGCCGCCACCACACCAGTAACCACACCAGTAACCACCACACCAGTAACCACACCGGCAGCCACGCCGGCCGCCACCACGCCGTCACCCGCGGTTCTGCAAACTGGAACCGCCGCCGGCACCGCCGGGGCTCCGGCCCCAGCGACGAGCACGGGCCGGCAGGTGTTCCAAGCGACCGGAGCGGTCGGTTTGACCGAGGAAGCCAACACGGCGCGTCGCCGCCTGCTGGGATAGAAAAATGGCAAGGAACGAACGCGAAAAGAAGAAAACGTCCACGCTGCTAAACCGCTTCACGACGCTACGCAACCAGCGTCGCGTGTGGGAGGCGCACTGGCAGGAAATCGGCGACTACATCGTGCCAAGGAAGGCCGACATCACGCGCAAGCGTACCGCCGGCGACAAGAGAACCGAGAAGATTTACGACGGTACTGCCATTCACGCTGCCGAATTGCTGACCGCAAGCCTGCACGGGATGCTGACGTCCGCGTCGATGCCGTGGTTCTCTCTGCGGTTCACGGACCCGATGTTGGCCACCGACGATGTCGCCAAGGAGTGGCTCGAGGGCGCCGAGGAGACGATGTATAACGCCTTCGCGCGAAGCAATTTTCAGGAGCAGATACACGAGTTGTACGCCGACCTCGTGACGTTCGGCACCGCGGTGATGATGATCTCCTCCGACGAGGACACGCAGCTCCGCTTCTCCACGCGTCACATTGCCGAGTGCTACCTGTCGGAGGACGAACACGGCAGGGTCGACACCGTGGTCCGCAAGTACCAAATCCCGGGACGCGACGCCCGGACGCTATGGGGCGACGACGTTGGCCCACGCTTGTTGCAGAGGATCGAGAAAGATCCTTATGAGATGGTCGATCTGCTGAACTTCGTGCAGCCCCGCGATGAGCGGGACACGGGTCTCCCGGACAACCTCAACATGCCGTGGATGTCGTGTTACATCGATCCCGAGGACAAGTGGCTGATCGCCGAGTCGGGCTTCGACGAATTTCCTTTCGTCTGCCCGAGGTTCCTCAAGGCGTCGTTCGAGCAGGGCTATGGCCGCTCCCCGAGCATGACCGCGCTGCCGGACATCAAGATGCTGCAAGAGATGTCGAAGACGACGATCAAGTCGGCTCAAAAACAGGTGGATCCGCCGCTGCTGGTCCCCGACGACGGCTTTGTGCTTCCGGTACGCGTTACCCCCGGTGGCCTGAATTTCTACCGGTCGGGGACGCGCGATCGTATCGAGCCCCTGATGACCGGCGCCAACACACCGCTCGGGCTGAAGATCGAAGACCAGAGGCGTGAAGCGATCCGGCAAGCCTTCTACGTTGACCAGCTCATGCTCCGCGAGTCGCCCAACATGACGGCGACAGAAGTCATCGCGCGCAACGAAGAAAAGATGCGCCTGCTCGGCCCGGTGCTCGGGCGGTTGCAGGCGGAGATGTTGCAGCCTCTAATCACCAGGTGTTTCAATTTGCTGGCGAAGCAGCGCGTGTTCGCGCCGGCACCGGAGTATCTGCAAACCGGCAACATCGACATCGAGTACGTGTCGCCCCTCGCCAAGGCGCAGAGGCAGGGGGAACTCAACTCCACGCTTCGCATGTTCGAGATTTTGAACCCGCTCATGCAGATCGATCCGTCGGTCTTCGACTACCTCGACATGGATGGGCTTGTGCAGTTCGTCACGCGTACCGTCGGCGTGCCGGCCTCCGTTCTCCGAGCGGACGGCGAGGTCCGTCGGATGCGCGAAGAGCGGGCCAAGGCCCAGGCCCAGCAGGAGCAGATGGCGCAGGTCACGCAGGCGGCTGAAGCCGCCGGCGCCGCAGCACCGGCACTCAAGGCCGTCGGTGGTTTGGCAGGGCCGCGGCAGTAAATGATCCAGAAGGAACTCAAAGAGCTGCAACAGGCATACCGGCTGGTCTTTGACTCGCCGGATGGCCGGCGTGTGCTCGCCGACCTGCATACGCGGTGCAACATGAACCGGTCGACGTACTCGGAGAAGCCGAACGAGATTTACTTCCTGGAGGGCCAGCGAAACGTCGTGCTGTGGATCTTGGACATCCTGCGCGAGGACAATCGGAAACTCCCGACCAAAACCGAAATGGAATAATGAGGATTGCTGATGACTGACGTCACCGAAGCTGCTGAAACGCCGGCATCACCGCCGGGAGTTGCCGCGGATGCGACGCCGGCAGACTGGAAGGCCGGACTGTCAGAGGAGTTGCAACGCGACCCGTCGATCGCGCACATCGCCGACGTGCCAAACCTGGCGCAATCTTACATCAACGCCCAGCGCATGGTGGGTGCCGACAAAATTGCCGTGCCGGGTCAGCACGCCACGGACGAGGAACTGAACCAGGTCTACGACAAACTCGGCAGGCCGGAGACGCCTGACGGCTACGAGCTTGAAATGAACAATATCCCGGAGGGCCTTTCGGCAAACCCGGATCTGGTAGGCTGGTTTCAGAACACCGCGCACAAGGTTGGACTGACTCCGCGGCAGGCGCAGCAGCTCTCTGACGAATACAACACGATGGCCGGCGTGGCCGAACAGAGCCCGGACCAGCGGCAGGCGGAAGCCTCGGCAAAGGAGGAGAACGGCATCCGTGAACTGCAACGCGAATACGGCAAGGCGTTCGATCACAAAATTTCGATCGCAAAATCCGTGATGAATGAGTATGGAGGAAGAGGTCTCCTGGAGCTCACGCTCGCCGACGGCCGACCGTTGGGCTCGCACCCCGACCTCGTGCGTACCTTCGCCAACATAGGCGGTTTCATGCAGAAGAAGCTGGGAGAGGATTCCGTTCGCACACCGAAGTCGGACGGAGCGATCACGCCGGGGGACGCGGAGAAAGAATTAGCCAAAATCCAAGTGCCGGGCGGTGCGTACTGGGATGCAAAGCACCCAGGCCACGCATTGGCAGTTGCCGAAGCCCTGCGCCTTCGCGAGTTTGTGGCCGTAGATCCGGCCTAACCCATCACGCAGGCCGCGCCGGCCGGGTAACCCTCGGGTCCGTCCGCACGCGGCATGCGAAAACCGGGGTAGCGGCACAGCCGTCCCGTTGACTGCCGGAACAGACGGCGGAGTAGTCACCCTAAAGTGACAGGAAGGTCCGCACTCCCGCGGATAGCCCTCCGAGAACCCATTGTTCTTGGAGACGACCAATGTCAACTCAAGTAACGACAGCCTTTGTCCAGCAGTTTTCTGCGAACATCGCGCTCCTCTCCCAACAGCGTGGATCGCTGTTCAGGAACGCCGTTCGTACCGAGACCGTGACTGGCGAAAAGGCTTTTTTCGATCAAGTGGGATCGGCTGCCGCGATAAAACGAACTTCGCGCCACGCCGACACACCCTTGGTCGATACGCCGCACTCCCGCAGAATGGTCACGATGAGTGACTATGAGTGGGCCGACCTGATCGATGATCCCGACAAGGTGCGGATGCTGGCTGATCCCACGTCCGTTTACGCACAAGCCGCCGCCGGCGGTTTGGGTAGGGCGATGGATGATGTCATCATCACCGCTGCGTTGGGTACAGCCCTGACGGGGGCGAGTGGTGGAACCTCCACCACTCTGCCATCCGCTCAAAAAGTGGCGCACGCCAGCGCCGGGCTAACCATCGCCAAGTTGGTGAGTGCAAAGAAGATCCTCGACGAAGGTGACGTCGACCCGTCGATCAAACGCTACATCGCGGTGTCGCCGGAGCAGATCGAGGATCTACTCAACAACACGACCGTTACCAGCTCCGACTACAATACTGTCAAGGCTCTAAGCCAAGGCGATATTGATAGCTACGTCGGGTTCAAGTTCGTCGTGACTAATCGCCTCAACGATGATGGTACGTCTCGCCAGGTAATTGCCTGGGCCGAGGACGGCATTGTACTGGCTCTCGGTTCGGACATGTCTTCGCGCATAGATGAGCGTGCGGACAAGTCCTACTCCACCCAGGTGTACGCCTCCATGACGATTGGCGCCACGCGGATGGAAGAGGCCAAGGTCGTTGAGATCGCCTGTAACGAATAACCACGAGGGATGAAAACTAATGACCACTAAAAATTCAGACCTCGTCGGCAACTTCGAGGCATCACCAATCGTTGCGAACGCGTCCTACCTCCTTCACGGAGTGAAGCGCGTCGCGCAAGGCACGATCGCGCTGGCGACGACGGACATCGATGATAACGACGTCATCATGCTGTGCCCGATCGATTCCAGCGCTTCTATCACCAGCATCAAACTTGCATCGGACGATCTCGATTCCGGTGGAAGCCCAAGCTTGACCTTCAACGTCGGCCTCTACCAGTCGGATTCCGATGGTACGGTCATCGACGAGGACTGTTACGCAACGGCAATCACGCTGGGACAAGCAGCCACCGCCTTCACCGAGTACCGGTGGGAGGTGGCTAACATCACCACGACGGGTCAGCGAGTGTGGGAAGACGGTGGAGCATCCACCGACACCGCACGCCAGGACTACGTGGCGGTGACGGTGCAGGCTGCTGCCGCAACCGCAGCAGCCGGCGACATCGCGTTCATCGTCGAATACGTTACGGACTGATCGCGTCTGGGGGGGCTTCGTGCCCCCCCTCTTTTTTTCGAGGATGATGCATGACCTCCAACGTCGACATCTGCAATAGCGCCCTCAACATGATCGGCAGCTCGATCATCACCTCGCTGACCGAGGACTCGAAAGCCGCACGCGTCTGCAATCAGCGCTACACGTTCGTGCGTGACGCGATCTTCCGCGCGCACCCCTGGAACTGTCTGATCCGACGCAAGAAGCTCGCTCGCGACGCTACGGCGCCGGCGTACAAGTACGCTTACCGCTTTCCGCTGCCGGTGAACCCGTACTGCCTGCGCGTGCTCACCGTGTCCGACGACGGCAACGAGGAACGCCTCGACATTGACTACAAGGTAGAGGGCAATCGCTACCTGCTGACCGACGAGGGAACGATTTACGTACAATTTATCTCGCGGGAGGAAGACCCGCAGCAGTATGATTTCCTGCTGATCGAGGCGATTTCCAGCCGGCTTGCCTCGGACATCGCATACAGCTTGGTCGGGTCGAGCAGTCTGGCGACAACGCTCTACGGACTCTATGAGCTGAAGCTGCGCGAGGCGAGGTTTGCCGACGCACAGGAAGGCTTGCCGGACAGCATCATCGCGGACACCTTTACTCAGGCGCGTCTCTAGCTATGGCTCAGGCGTCCCCGGGCTTCTTCAGCTTCAGCGCCGGCGAGTTCTCGCCGCGCCTGCACGGGCGGACCGACCTTCAGAAGTACTCGACGGCTGCGGAGGAGATTGAGAACTTTATCATCCACCCCCACGGAGGGCTGACGCGCCGGCCGGGCACCGAGTACATCGGGGAAGTGAAAGACAGTGCCGCGCAGGTGCGGCTGATCCCGTTTGAGTTCTCCACCACGCAGGCATACGTGCTGGAGTTCGGCAACACATACATGCGCGTGTACAAGGATGGCGGGCGTGTCGTCGAGGACGACAAGAGCATATCGGCGATCACCAAGGCCAATCCGGCGGTGGTCACCGCGAGCAGCCACGGCTACAGCGACGGAGAACACGTCTCGATTAGCAGCGTGAGCGGGATGACGCAGGTCAATTCACGCATATTCAAGATCGCAAACAAGACCACCAACACCTTTGAATTGTCCGGCATCGACAGCCGCGACTACTCGACTTACACGTCCGGCGGAGTGGCGAACGTGGTCTACGAGATCGCGACGCCCTTCACGACCGCGCAGCTCCGCGATCTGAAGTTCGCGCAGTCTGCCGACGTCATGTACATCTGTCACAACGACGTCAGCACGAGGAAGCTGACGCGCACCGGGCACACGGCGTGGACGCTAACCGAAGTGGACTTCATCAACGGTCCGTACCTAAACGTCAACACAACGACGACGACGATCACTGCAAGTGCGCGATCGGGTACGGGCGTCACCCTCACGGCCTCGGCATCGCTCTTCGCCAGCACAGACGTCGGCAGGCTGGTGAAAATCCATAACGGCTACTTGAAGATCACGGCGTACACGAGCGCCACCGTGGTGACGGCTACCGTTGGCACGATGCCCGACGGCACGGCGGAACTCCTGCCGTCTTACACCGCGACGACGATTGCGTTTTTCGAGGGAGACCCGGACACGACGACGCTGGCTCACAACGATCGCCTCCAGGATACCGCCCGGGGGTTCGTGGGCGAGGGTTTCACCGACAACATGGTCATCACGATCACGGGCAGCACGTCGAACAACACCACCGTGAAGGCCGTACAGGTCACCGACGACACGATCCTTCTGAAGCCGGCAGACGACCTCGCCGCGGAAGCCGCCGGCGACACGGTGACGATCGTCGGCGCGCTAGGTGCAACGAAAATCTGGTCCCTCGGCGCGTGGAGTACGACGACGGGCTTCCCGGCGGCCGTAAGTTTCTACGAAGAGAGGCTGGTTTTCGCCGCGAGCACGAACTACCCGCAGACACTTTGGTTTAGCGCCTCTGGGGACTATGAGAACTTCACGGCGAGCGAGGTCGACGGTGCGGTCCTCGACAGCTCGGCGCTCACCTACGCGATTGCATCCAACCAGGTCAACGTCATCCGCTACTTGTCCGCGACCCGCTCTCTGTTGGTGGGCACGGTCGGCGGCGAATTCGCGGTGAGGGCATCCGGCACCGACCAGCCGCTGACGCCAACCAACGCGCAGATCAAGAGGCAATGCAGCTACGGTTCGGCCAACGTGCGGCCGGAGACGGTTGCGAACGTCACGCTTTTCCTACACCGCAACAAGCGCAAGATCCAGGAGCTGGTGTTCGATTTCGACTCCGATTCGTACAAGGCGCCGGATTTGACCATCCTGTCGGAACACGTCACCGACAGCGGCATCGTCGAGATGGCATATCAGAGGGAGCCGGACAGCATCTTGTGGTGTGTGCGGGAGGACGGCGTGCTCGCCGGCATGACCTACCGGAGGGACGAAAACGTCGTGGCGTGGCATCGGCACAAGATCGCCGGCACCTTCGTCAAGTCAGGGGTGACCTCCACCTACGGGCATGTGGAGAGCATTGCCAGCATCCCCGGGACCGCAAGCGAGGACGAACTGTGGGTTGTCGTTGCACGGACGGTCGACGTGCCGCTGCTTTACAGCGCCGGCGCGGACACCGCGAACAACCGCATCAACTCTACGAACCACGGCTTGTCTACCGGGACGGCGGTCACCTTCGTCACCAACGGTACTCCGCCGGAGGGGTCGCAGGCCGGCGACAGCTCGAATACGTTCAAGGTGGACGGCTCCACCGTTTACTACGCACGAAACGTGTCGACCAACGTCTTCTCAATCTTCACGACTTCCGCCGGCGCCTCGGCCGACACCGACAGTTTGAAGGTCGGATTCTCGACCGCGGGAACCGGGACGATGACGGTGTACGCCGCGACGCGTACCACGGCGACCAAGCGCTACGTCGAGCGCTTCAAGGTCTTCGACTTCGGTACAGACGTTGCCGATGCCTTCTACCTCGACAGCGGGCTCACGTACTCGGGTAGCAGCACGACGACGCTCACCGGCACCGAGCACCTCCGGGGTCACGACGTGGAGATCCTGAGCAACGGGGCCACGCACCCCACTCGCCACCCCGCCGCAGATCCGTCGCAGGTCGTGCTGGAAACGGCGACAACGAAATGCCACGTTGGCCTCAACTTCACCTCGCATCTGCTGACGCTGCGCGTCGACGCCGGCGGGCAGGAGGGCACCAGCCAGGGCAAGACCAAGCGCATCTCGGACGTCACTGTGCGGCTGTACCGCACGGTCGGGCTCCTCGTCGGGGAGAGCGCTACCGTATATGACCGCGTACCGTTCCGGGATTCCTCGATGGCGATGGATACGGCGGTGCCGCTTTTCACCGGCGACAAGGACATCGAGTTCGACGGCGGTTACGGGCACGAGGGACAGATTTACATCGCACAGAATCAGCCGCTGCCGATGACCATCATCGGCGTCTACCCGAGGTTGCAGACTTTTGATCGTTAGCCAATTCGAGGTCGACGACGCGAGAGAGAGCGTCGGCGACGAAGAGCCTTACGCCGGCTACTACGGATATGTGGCGGTTATGCGAGTGCAGGATATGAGCTGGACTGCTCGGATCGACAACAAGGTGATCGCGTCGGCCGGCCTGGTGCCACTTTGGCCCGGCGTTGCGGAAGCGTGGATGATCCCCGGGGCTGACACCGGCCGGCATGCCATCGCCGTCGGCAGGGAACTGCGTCGCCGACTGGGGAGTGTAATGCGGGATCGGGGCCTGAACCGCGTGCAGGCGAACATCCATCACGAGTTTGAGCGGGCCACCCGACTCGCGGAGTGGCTCGGGTTCGAGAACGAGGGGCTCATGCGTCGCTTTGGCGTCGAGGGCGCCGATTACTTTAGGTACGCACGATGCCTGTAAAACTAATCCTGTCCGCGGCGATGGCCGCGGTCTCCGTCGTCTCAAGCGTCGTCGCCGCCCAGTCATTCTCGCGCGCGGCGGGCACCGAGCGGCGGGTTGGGGATTACAACCGGCAGCTCGCCGAGCGGGACGCCAAAATCCACGAGCAAAAAGCGCGACAGATCCTGCACCTGGGCAAGCTGGATCAGGCAGACAACATGCGGGAGTTCGGTCGGCTCCAGGACTCCACGCGCATAGCCCTCAGCAACAATGGGTGGATGGCGTCGAGTGGCACGCCGGCGCTGCAACTCGCCTACAACGCCGAGCAGGCCGCGGAGCAGGAGCGTCGGAACGACTACGCGCTCCGTACGGGCGCTGCCGGCGCGCTGGAAGAGGGCGTGCAAGCCCGACTGCGTGGCACTCTTGAGCAGGCGACGGCGTACTCCCGTGCCTCCGCGTTACAGTCGCAGGGGTACCAGAGCCTCCTTGGTGGAGCGTCCCGTGTCGCCGCGATTTTTGGTTAGTCGAGGTAATAGATGCTAGTCCCGACCTATACAGTAGACGCGAAGAACCTGTCCGGCACCGGCGGCGTCTCCGGCCGGCCGATGACGTTCAAGATTCCTGGCGGCGCGCTTTCGCAGGGATACGTCGCCCAGGCCGGTGTGGCTAACACCGCCAGAGACCTCGCCGGTCAGCTTTCGACCAAGCTCTACGGGATGCACGCGGACGCCGTGGCCTCCGAGGCAATGAGCGTCGCCCGCCGAAGCGTCGACGCCACCTTTGAGGAGGCCCGAAGAATGAGCCCCATCGGCAATGGTATCCTCGGGCATTTCGACGACCGGGTTCCGCAGATCCGCTCTGCCGCGCGAGACGCTGCCAAGAACCCGATGCTCAGGCGGAGGATCGACCTCCAGGTCGCGCAGTACGTCACGGGCCGCCGGGCCGTGCTCGCGACCGACAATACGCGCAGACTCGTCAGCCACGGGGTGGAGTTTCTGAACCGGGCGATCGACGAGCAGCTACAAGATGCGGCCATCGCGGGGGCAACAGGCGCCGGGTACTCGACTTGGGACGGCGTCGACTTCGCGGGACTGCCGGCCGGCGTCTCGGACGCCATCGAGAATATAAAGCTCCTCCTCGACGGGGCGGTCGACAGCGGCCTCATCACACCGGAGAGCCGCACCACGCGGCTCAACACCCTACTCGGCGACATGGCGCAGAACGCTGTCCGCGCACGTCTGCGGACTGCGATCAGCCCGGAGGATGCCGCTGCTGTGCGGGTAGACTTGGAGGAGACCACGCAGGTTCCCGGACAGGAGGAGGAAGTCCTCGCCTACCCGCACCTCTCGCCGGACGACCGGAGTGCCTTGGCTAAGGAGGCAAGGACGCTGGAGAAGACACTCATCACCGCCGGCAACACGCGGGCCAAGGCTGACGCCGCGGCGCTGAAGGCTTTAGTGAAGCAGACGCAGACAGACAATGCCGGCGCTCTCTACATGCAGCTCTACTCCGAGGACACCGAGCCGCTGACCATCGAGAATCTCAACGAGGTCATGCTCACCGGGCTCGGGGATCTGGCTGTGGAGGGTGCGGGCCTGGCCCTCGCCGACTACAAGGCGCTGGCCACCATTGTGACGCAGACAGGGCCGGAGAAATCGGACGAGGCTTATGTGGCCGAGGTCTACGGGCAGATGACGAGCATCCTACTGGGCGAAGCCCCGCCCCAGGAACAGGAGAAACTCCTCGACGCGCTCGCAGTGAGTCTCACGAATGAATTGGCGCGCGGTGCAGGAAGGGATGGCCGCCCGGCCAGCAGGATCACCATCTCCGACTTCCGGTCCCTCCACAGCCTTCTGAGCCGCGAGGCTGGGGCTGTTATGAGCGACCCGGGGCTGCAAAGAATCTACCGGATCGTGGCGAAGGGGTTTGGCTACAACGCGAACGAGGAACTCTGGACGGGGGAGTCGGCAAAATACGGGGTGGAGCTTGAACTCTTTTTCTGGCGGATGATCGAGTCCGGGCTGACGCCCGAGGAAGCCGCCGAGAAGACCGTCACCCGGTTCGGAGAACTCCTTCCGGACGATCTTGTGGGGGTTACTACGTTGCCCTGGCCTTTTGCCGGCTCCACCGATCTGCCCAGAACGGTATCCCTCACCGTCGGCGGCCGAACGGCTACCGAGCACACGTTCCGGGACGTGAACGACTGGAAATCCGATGATCTGGTGGCGGCGCGCGCGTGGGCGGTGACCGCCCAGGCGAAAGGGAAGATTACAGAGGAGGACTGGCGCTCCTTCATGGTGGAGGTCATCCAGATAGAGAAGGTTTTGGCGCTTGGGGAAGCGCAGTCAGAAGATGAGCTCCAGGCAGCCCGCGAGGGCGTTCTCGATCGGCTGAGAGCTGCCTTCCGGCAAATTGTACCAGGTGGGGGGGACTGATCGTGGCACACGCCCCAGCCGACACCGCCAGCCCTCCCACTCAGACCCTTCCCGCCGCTGTGGGAGAGACGCTCCCCGAGGCGCCCGCGCTCGCTGGGGAAGTTCCTGCGGTGGAGCCGGGGGGTGAGGCGGCGCTCGACGTTGTCGTCGAGGCCCCGCCGGAAGTGCTCGATGCTCTCCCCGCTCTGGTTGCCGGTGTTGCCTCCGGGGCACCGCCGGCGCCCGTCCCCGCTCCCGAGGCACCGCCGGCACCACCGGCACCACCGGCACCGGGTCTCGCTCCCGGGGCTCTGCCGGAGCCCGCACCTGCACCTTTGCCGGAGCCCGCACCTGCACCTGCACCTCTGCCGGGACCGGGCTCCGAGCCCCTGCCCGAGCAGATCCGTCTGGATGGCCTACTGTACGATGTTCACTGGGAGCGGCCGGCGCCGTTCCCGGACAACATACTGGTGGAGGTGCTCCCAGCATCCCCCCTCGCCGGTACTGATCCCCCGGAAGCGGGCGGGCGGTTTGGCGTCGAGCCCATCATTCTGGGGAACATGCAGTACGATCCTAACTGGGACTGGATGGAACGCAACGGGGAGCGAGCGGACCGCCTTCGTCTGATTTCGAGTGTTGGCGCAGAGCTGGAGGCCCAGGGGGTTCACCCCGACAACGCGGCCGACCCCGGCGCCGTGGCTTGGTCTTTTCGGATGCTCTTGGAACGGTGGGGAAGGACACCTCTAGGCCGGGCGCACCTTGCTCTCGGGGAAACCCTGGTTTCGGGGCTCACACCCCCGCCCCTCGCCAAGGAGGGCCTCCGCGTGGTGGCAGCCGCTGGGTTCGGCGCAGCCAGCGAGTCGATCAAGTTCTCTGCCGAGGCGCTGGACGTTCTGATGCCCGGTTTCCGCCTGCCGCACCTGCTGGATGCACATGTTGTCTGGGATGCGGGTGGCGCCAACCTGCGTATTGAGCTTGGCCCCCCGGGGGATCAGTACCAGCGATACAGCCCCTTCGATGGGCTTGGTGATCTCCCGGAGGAGTTGGCGCCGCAGACAACGGCAGGGGCGATCGCCGCGACGATCCTACAGTTCACCGGCACGATGGCGCTGTCGTCCAAAACTGCCCTCCGTCACGTTCCCAACAGGTGGCTGCGATGGATGCTCTACGGCGGCGTGGCCGACACGCTCTTCAACCCCGAGCACGGCAACCTCTCCAAACTTCTTCTGGAGATGGGTGTCGACCCGAACGTCGTCCTTGAATATCTGGGCGCCGCCCAGCTTATGGATAGGGGTGTCGACCTAAAGGCCCCCCTCGTATGGCTCGCGGGCGACCTGCCCGACGACCCGACGTCCGCAGAGATGTTGGAGCAGCGGTTCAAAAATTTCCTGGAGGGAACAATCCTCGGCCTCGGCGCCGAAGGGGTCATCCGCGGGGGGCTGGTTGCCTACAGAAAGCTCCTCTACCCGGCACTGCGTTCGCTGCGGGACAACGACATGATGCTGCCATACGCGATTGACCACCTGGAGGCGTGGCGCTTGAGGCGTGAGGGTGTCGACGTGAGTGACCAAGTCCGGGCCGCGCAGGAGGCGTTGCCGAGGCTAGGGGGTCCGCCGAGTGACCCAGCCGCTCTAAGGAAGTGGTTGGAGAACCACAGGCAGGCTCTTCCGATGGATTTTGGCGACGCCCCGATGTGGTTCTCGCGATTGACCCGAGGGGTTGAGGATTGGACGGGTGCCGACACCGCCACCGCAGACCAGTGGGCTGGCTTCCTCGGCAGGGAGGACGACGGCCAGCCGGCGAAGTGGATACAGGGGTCAATCCCGGGTGTGAGCAGGGCGGAGGTCCAGTGGTCCGGCATCCACGCGTGGCTGGCGGATCCGGCTCGAGGCCCAGGCAAAATCACAAAGCAGGAGGTGCTGGAGTACCTGCGGGAGACCGAAGTCATAGTGCAGGACTTGGTGTTCGGCGCGGCCTACATGAACGACAAGCAGCTCCTGTACGCTGCTGCGTGGGACACGCCCACCATAAACGGTGACCATCCGCTTGCCACGCCGGTCGTTCTGCAAGCAATGAGGAGCGCGAGGGCGGCACTGTCGGGGAGGGATTCCAGGGCCGCGTTGGGCGACGCTGCCTTCGACCCAGAAGTTCGCGGTAGAAGCTGGGATAGGACTCCGTTGCACAGAGAAATGAGCGCGGAGCTGTTCGATGAGTTTAGGTTGGCGTTCCTCTCAGCCGGGGCTCCGGGCCTAAAGTCCCCTGGCTTCGAGGGTGCGGTGAAGGAGATATACGAGGCGGTCTTCGTCGACCCACAGGTGGTGGACCGCCTGCGTCTTCTGCACCGTGGGGTGAGTGGCCCTCTGAAATGGGAGGCTCCACAGCTACACCTCCCCGGCGCCTCTGATCGTCGGGAGGTGGCAATAGTGATGCCGGCCCCCGGACTGGACGCGGCCCGGAGGAAGCTCGCCGCCTTTGAGGAGACGCACACCTGGTCATCGCGTTTGCTCTGGGACTCGCGGCATGCCGCAGGGCCGGAGACCAGCCCAGCGATCGATGGCTCAAGCAGTCGCCGAGCGGACAGGAAGGCACTCTACCTGCACCTGGACAACGTTCTCAAGCGGCGGCTGGAGATGGACGCTCAAACCCAACAGGCCCAACTGGAGGAAGTCTCGCTCAGATTCTTTGGTGAGCCAGGGCATACGGACCTGCTGTCTGAGTGGTACGACCTGTCCCGCGTTGTCAGGGTACTGGCACAGGGAGAAGGGTCGCCGCCGGGCACCCGGGGCCTTGGTCATGTCTACCACCATATGCCCCTGGGCACTATCGCCCATGCCCGGTACGGCACGCACGAGGTGCTCGTCCAGCTCGACGGCGACGTGATGAGGGTCAGGCTTCTCGACGAGGTCCAGAGTGACAGGGTCCAAGAGGGACGGTCTGCTGGGTTCGGCGAGGTGGACCCCGACGACCTGTCGGTGCTGTGGCAACCCCTCCCCGAGGACGCCACCGCCCGGGGGGCCTTGCTGGCGGACGCCAGTCTCGGAGAGTGGCATGTGAGGACGGGAGCCGGGGAGTACCCCCAGCAGGGCCACCTGGTGACAACGATCACGGAGGAGGAGGGCCGCCTCTACGCGACGCTCCGCCAGCAAAGAATGGCGGATGATCCGGCAGCCGAGGCAGCCTCCCTTCGAGGCCAGGCCAACCTCACAAGGGAGGAGATGCTGGATCACCCCGAACTCGCGGATGAATTGGTGAGCGAGGGCACGCCGCTGGTCCCCGTGACTGCCGTGACCACCGAGGATCTGCTGGCTATTGCGCGGAACCGTCTCAGAGACCCCCGGGTGTGGGACGCCTTGCTGGAAGAGCGCGTCCCCGACCTACCCTTCAAGGCCTCGTGGGCAGAGATTACCTTCCGCCGGATGCTTCGGGAGGCCGCGGAAACCGGGCACCAGCGTCTTGCTTGGGTTACCGGCAACCAGTCTCTGAAGAGGTACTACCCGGAAAGCGGGGGCAGGATTGCAGTATCCAGCATTAGCTGGTCCAAACCCCTCCCCACAGATGTTTCAGGTGCTTTGAAGGAGGCGCTCCGGGCTCAAGGTTACATTGGAGGGGACAGAAAAGACATCGCAGGCGAGTTCGTCGGGGCGGCCGTGCCACACCAGGTGATCGTGGTCAGGCCCACCTATAAGGGTACGCCGGTGTCCTTCAGAGGTGGGGCGGGCTCCACTAAGGCCACCGATCCGTTCCAGATCGCAGTAGATGCGGACGGCAGGATCATGGCCGTCTCGGACGTCACCGCACTGGGTGACAGCAGAGAGATGAGGAGATGGCCTGGCCGCCTGCTGCGGGACGTCCTCGGGGAGGAACTCCACGGGAAGATTGTGGGCGACGTCGGCTCTGCCTCCCGAAGAGGGGAGGCCGAGGTCGCGCGCTCGCTCAACTCGGGGGATCTACCCGAAGCGTTCAAGTATGAGGATGTTGCGAGAGTTTGGGAGATCGGAGGTGCAGGGTTCGGGGCTCTCTATGACCAGAGGCTCGTCAACTACGCTAGAAAGTACGGCAAGCAGTGGGGCGCCGAGGTGGGGATGATGGACCTTGCGGGAGTGCGGGAGCTGGTGGAGACAGCCAGTAGGCCGGGACACTTTCAGTCGGGGCAGGCCGGTGGAGTAGCGTGGCCCCCGCCGTGGGCCGTTGTGACCCGGGGATCAACCGTGGCCCGGGACCACCCCGCTCGTAGCGAGAGTGGTGTTCGGGCGCGCGGTGCAACGTTGCTCGTCGGAGTCGGGCGGTATGGTATGACCGACCAAGCATGGGCGCGCGGCTACTCGCACGCAGAGTTCTTTGACAGTAAGGAAGCGGCCGAGAGGTACCTCGCCGAGGGTGTTTACCGTGACGCTGCCAACGTCCACTACATAGAGATCACGCCGGAGATGCTTGAGTTCCTGCGGGTCAATCCGCAGCGTCTGCTGTCTGTCGGTGCCCTCCCCCTGGCCGGGCTCCCTGCGCTCGCCGGGGATCGGGATGGACCCCCGGAGCGCCGGGCCTCCCGACAGCAGAACCCTGTGCAGCCCCCAGCGAACGACCAAAGGACGTACTAGATGGCAGTACTTGACGCAGCGGATGTAGCCCGGCAAGGCGAGCAGCTCAATATGTTTGCCGCGAAGCAAGTCCCGCTGGGCGTGAGTGCTGCGCTGCGCGGCGCTCCGGGCGAGCCGGCCACCGGCCCGGCCATCGACCCGGAGATGCGGCCCATCTCTCCCGAGATGGCGCCCTACCCCAGTGCGCCACCGCCGCCGGCACCGGCGGGGGAGCAGGTTGCGGGGGGTCCGTTCGGAGCTATCTTCCGCGCAGCCGTCGGCGGCAAGGTGATCGCCCGAGCGGCGGACGATATTGCCGCGGCCCAGGCAGAGTACAGCATCGTCAGGATCTTGGATGCAGACCCGAGATTCGAGGCGGGTGCTACCGAGTGGGATGTCATCGCAAGCAAGGACGGTACCGTTGTCTCCTCGCATGCCTCGCATTTGCAGGCTGACACAGCCCGCCAGAAGCTGCTGTCGGGAGGCCCGGCGCTGGCGCGATACAGCGCACGGCGGGCCAGACCGGAAGACAACGGCTTCACACGGGTCTCCAAGCTGCCGAAAGGGCACTCCGCCTATACACTCGAGAACCCGTGGGCGGTCGTCTCCGGCAACGGAACTGTCCTCTCGACACACCCATCAAAGCAGGGAGCGTCGTCCGCGCTCCGGCCGTATATCGTCGTCACCGCGGACGGCACGTTCGTCTCCCGCCACGCGACGCGGCCGGAGGCGAACGCTGCCGTCGGTGAGCTGCTCGCTCCCCCGCCAGTTGCTGGGGAGGTATTCCCGCGTCGTGCGGGAGATGCTGCCGCGGCGGTGCACGCCGCCGCAGAGATAGCCGAGCGGGTCGCCGTTGCAGAGAAGCTCGGGGTGAAGATCGACCTCCCACCGCCACAAGAGTGGGCACTGCTGTCACCGGAAACGCGGGCACACTCGATCAGCCAACAGCAGGTGGTCATCCGCCCGACAGAAGTGGAGGCTGACGCGGCTCTGCGCTCGATCCTTGAGCCCCGCGATACGGAGGCCCTGCTATCCGGGAACCTGGCAGACTTCCGCACCCGAGGAAGCGCCGGCAACGCGATAATCCCGGACAACAACTCGACGTGGGAGATCATTGAGACGCTCTCGACGACTTACAAAAGAGAGATCGACGACCTAAAGCGCGACACGATCAGCAAGATGGTCACCCAAGACCTTGCCAACTACATGGGGATGGACCCGGCAGCCCTGAGTGCTGCCCTTGAGAACATGGGGAGGACGGGGGGTGTCCCCATTGTCAAGAATTTCGGTCTGTCCGAAACACTCCTAGCTGTACGGAACCTGCTGTTCACCGAGGTCTCGAAGCTCGACCAGTTGGCGGCGTTAGCTACGAACCGATCCCGAGTGGACGGCGAGGTCGTGCTCGGGGTGTGGGTAGACAGCTCCGGCAGGATGGTCGGGCCGAGCCACGAGGGTGCGCGCCAGATTGTCGGCGGGTCGGCCGCAGACTTAGTGAACTTCCGGCAACAATTTATGGTGGTTGCCAACCTCCAGGCGCAAGTGAAGGGCGCACAGACCGAGGTCGCGCGCTCGCTTAACACGTTCAAATATGCGGCCGGGCTTTCGCCCGGGGATCTTTCTACCAACATCGACAACATCCTCACGCAGTTTGGTGGCGAGGCGGACGTTGCAAAACTTGCCGAGGCGTACTTCCTGCTGCCCCGGGGGTCTTCCCGTGCACAGTTCACAAAGGTCGGGAAGTGGCGGAAGTGGTCCGATGCTGCTTTCGAGGTCTGGATCAACCTGCTGCTCTCAGGTCCGCCCACGCATGCGAAGAACTTTATCGCGAACGGCCTGATGGTCTTCGCCAACTTGCCGGTCAACGCTTGGGCGGCAGGTAGGGCTTCGGCTCGCAGGGCTATCGGCCGCGACCCGGGGGGTGGGGCCACTTGGGGGGAAGTCAGGGCTCAAGCGTTTGGGCAGATGATGGCCGTGCGGGAAGCGTGGCAGGCGGTCGCCAGAAACGCCCGATATGGTGAGACCCCCATCGCTGGCTCAAAGATCGAACTCGAACAGGCAGGTCAGCGCCGTGCCCAGTATGCGTTTTCGGCGGCGGCGATGGAGTTGCAGCCGGGATGGTTTGCGCGCTCAGTTGATATGCTCGGCACGGCGCTGACCCTCGGCCGGTTACCGACCATGCTGCTTGGAGCCGAGGACACGTTTTGGAAGATCGTGTCGCAACGCGGCGTTTTGTGGCAGCAGGCGTACCGATCTGCGCTGGATCTTGGCCTGGAGGGCGGCGACGCTGCCGAGCACATCACCCAGTTCATGCTCAGACCACCGAAGGATGCCGTCGCCCACGCCAATCGTGAGGCAGTGCGTGACGCGCTGCAAACCCCATTAGAGACGGACACCGGCAGGCTGGCGGCGACGATAGCCCGCCACCAGCTCCAGTATGGCGGGGTCGAGCTACAATACATGCGGTGGTTCATGCCATTCGTGAAGACCCCATACAATGCGGTCACGTATGCGTTTGAACATACGCCGCTTGCCGCGATGACCCGGCGTTATCAAGCCGCTATGGAGAGCGGGGACCAGGCAATGATCGACCGGGCGAAAGCCCGGAGAGCCCTCGGCACCAGCGCATCTCTCGTTATTGCGTGGCAGACTATGAGCGGCGACTGGACCGGACGCGGACCCGCCGACCCCGCACTCCGCGCGCTCTGGCTCGACCAGGGGTGGCGGCCCTACTCGAGGAGGTTTGTGTTCGCGGATGGCCGGGTGGAGTACCGCAGCTATGCAGGGTTGGAGCCCTTCTCCACGGTCGTCGGTCTGGTTGTCGACGCCGTGGAGATGCTGCACCGACTCGATGTGACAGTGGCGATCGGAGGCGGTCACCCGTTCCAAGACCAGATGGTTCCGAAAGAGGCGCAAGATGCGCTGGCGAAACTATCAGAGATCATCATGGTCATGCCTTTCATGTTGGCGGAGCACCTCACCCACAAGAGCTTTATGAAGGGTTTTGCCGATCTCACCAACATGCTCGCCGACGGAGAGCGGTACGCGGGCTCTGTCGCGACGGGGTTTGTGTCGTCACTGGTCCCATCGCTCCTGAGATCGGTGAACAAGGTTGGCTGGCTGGAGACTGCGATCACGGGCGAGGAGGCTTACCTCCGCAGGGGGTACGAGCATGAAGCAATGCCCCCGGAGATCAAGAGCCTACTGGAAGACACTGCGTTCGGCCAAGAGCACCGCGACAACTATGCCGCTGTGCTGGACAGGTACGAAGACTGGGCGTGGATTGCCGACCAGTTAGACAGGATCAGGGCACAGATTCCGGGCCTGTCCTACAGTTTGCCGGTGCGGAGGAACTTCTGGGGCGAACCGATTTTGAAGCCGGAGCAGTTTGGGCCGGACCTAATAAGCCCCTACGAGAGGTCTGCGTTCGAAGAGAACCCGCTGAACATGGAGATGATCCGGCTGAACGTCCGAGAGAGCGACCACACGGACTTCCAGACGCCTTTCCCGCTGACATACGAAGAGCGGGCTCGGTTCGAGGAGCTTGCAGGCCAGGAGATGCTGGACCGCTTGGGTGGCCGGCGGGGACTTTACGCCCGGCAGCAGGTGCGTCGTCAGATGTCCATCAACGGCCAGTTTCCGCGGAACCACCCGGCGATGGAGGCGATGAAAGCCGAGTGGCTGAAGGCAATTAGAGAAGGAAGAGAGGCAGCGTTGCGGGCCCTGATGCGAGACCCGGAGTTTCCAGACCTTAGAGCTGCACGCACTGCCGCCAACAAGCTGGAGCAACTTCAAGGCGCCGTCGCTCGATACCCGGGCCGCTTTCCGCCGCCATGATGATGCTCAGATGAGGACTAGCCCATGACCCTGACCACGACTATCAGTAGGAACACATTCACTGGCGACGGCAGCACCACCGAGTTTGCCTACCAGTTCCGCATCCTGGCGTCGACCGACCTGAAGGTCTACCTACGCCTGATCGCTTCCCCGTACACCGAGACTCTCCAATCTGTGACGACCCACTATACCGTTGCCGGCGTCGGAGACGCGTCGGGCGGGACGGTGACGATGGTCACCGCACCGAGCACCTCATACCAGCTTGTGCTGATCCGTGCGGTCACGACCACCCAGCTCACCGACTACACGGCCAATGACTCCTTCCCGGCGGAGACACACGAGGAGGCTCTGGACCGGTTGGCCATGATCGTGCAGGACCAACAGGAAGTTCTCGATCGAACGCTGAAGGCGAGCAAGACTGTCAGCGATCTCACCACACCTGAGTTCGCTGACCCCGCTGCCGCTCGCGCGGACAAGTTCCTCGCGTTTGACTCCGACGGCGATGAGCTGACAGTAACCGACGGCCCCTTGGCGGCCACGGAGATAACGTCAGCCTCCGACGCGCACGTCCTCCTCTACGACAATTCCGACGCTCGTTGGGAGAACAAGGCGGTCAGCGGAGACATCTCGATAACATCTGCCGGTGCGGTTGCCATCGCGAGCGGCGTTATTGTGAACGCGGACGTCAACAGCTCCGCCGCGATCGCCGACAGCAAGTTGGCTACCATCTCCACTGCCGACAAGGTGAGCGGCGCTGCGATACAGGTCGACGGAGCCAGCGACGGGACGGGCATCACAATCGCCGACAGCGACAAGCTGCTCGTCGACGACGCAGGCACTACCAAGTACGTGAATTTCTCGCAAGTAAACACCTACACGTCTGCGGCTGTAGCCGCGGATGACATCAGCGCCGGCGATGCTGCGGCCTCCTTCGCCACAAGCTCCGGCTCGGTGACGATCGACAGCCAGGCTTCGTCGACCACCGTAGACGGACACACGGGCGTCACCATTCAGTCGACGAATAGCGGCAACATCACGCTGGACTCGGTGGCCGACGTGACCCTCGACGCCGCCGGTAACGACATCGAGTTGAAGGCCGGCGGCACGCAGTTCGGCTCGCTCACCAGCGCCAGCAGTGATTTTGTGGTCGCCTCATCGGTGTCCGACAAGGACATGCTCTTCAAAGGAAACGACGGTGGGTCGACAGTGACGGCCCTCGCGCTGGACATGTCCGACGCCGGCAAGGCCACGTTCAATTCCGGCATCGTTGTTGGGGGAGACATCGACATATCCGGCGGAGGACGTGACATCCTCCTGGTAGACAACAGTTCGACGGCGTTGGAAATCGCAGAGTCGTCGAACAAGTACATGACTTTTATCACGACCGACAGCGGCGAGAAGATTACCATCTCGAAGAAGCTGGAGGCCGGCTCGGTGGAGATTGAGGGCAGCGGGTTCGACATAAATGGCGGTACGATAGACGGCGCGACCATCGGTGCGAGCAGCGCGACCACCATCGTCGGCACGACCATCACCGCAAACACCGCGGTGGTTCCCGACGCCTCTGGCGGCGCCGACCTCGGGTCGACGAGCGCCGAGTGGGGCGACGTATTTGTCGCAGACGACAAGGCGATCAAGCTTGGCTCGGATCAGGATTTCACGATCGAGTACGATGAGGACGGGATCGACACCACACGTGTGGTCGCGGCCAACGGACTCGCGATGTCGCCGCATGGGACGAGCAGCGGCAACACAACAGAGCTGCGGTTCCTGGAGCTGGCGGCGAACGGAGATAACTACGCCGGGTTCAAGGCTCCAGATAGTGTTACCGGCACGAGTGTCTACACGTTTCCCGCGGCGTTCCCCGCCAGCAGCAAGATTTTGCAGTCGACGTCTGCTGGTGTCCTTACATGGGAAGATGCAGGTGGAGGAGGAACTACTGCCGTCAGTGGTGGTGGTACAGGAGCAACCTCACTTACCAGTGGCGGAGTGCTTTTAGGCTCTGGCACCGATCCAGTTACAGCAATGGCCGTGCTTGCCGATGGTGAGAT
>VTLG01009699.1_pt1 | contig 21547 bp, 31 predicted proteins | sample 4694571 | NCBI WGS metagenome assembly VTLG01 (sample SAMN12604809, study PRJNA352737) | marine metagenome | biome: ENVO:00000447; feature: ENVO:00000209|ENVO:00000569|ENVO:01000036; material: ENVO:00002151; isolation source: viral sequences binned using virsorter ... | reverse complement strand
AGCGTGGAGGTAAGATGAGAAAGAAGGGAGCCAAGGGTGCTCCGACTGCTGAAAACTTTAGAAGAGCGAAACAGACTGTAAGGAAAAAGTAATGGCCCCTAGAATACCTAGGAAAAAGGGACAACCAGTAGGAAGTAAGAAACATAGTGATTTGTATACGGATGAAAATCCTAAAGGTACAATAAAAGGATTAGGATTTAAGAACAAGAGTGCCGCACAAAGTAGTGTAGCCAAGATAAAGAAGAGTGGGAGAACACATGCCCACAAAACACAGGCCGCAATAGCAATGGAACAAAGAGCTAGAGTGGCAGGTAAATCACAAGCGGCTTCTGTATATAGAAGTTTTATAAACCAACAAAAGAAAAAGACAAAACGTATGCGAGGTAAATAATGGCTGTACAACCAACTATTAAAAAAACAAAAGGCAAGAAGAAGCCACAAGCAGGAGCCCTAAAACAAACAAAGACTGGTTCCATGATGAAACCCAAACTAGCGGCGGGTAAAGCTACTGGTGTTGCTAAAGCAAAGAAGGCTATGACCAAGAAAGGTAAACCTTTAATGGGTGGTCAAAGAAATCTAGATGCAAATAAAAACAATAGAATAGATGCGGCTGATTTTGCTATGCTTCGTAATACAAAGAAGAGAACAAAGAAAAGAACAGGCATGGCTAAACCAATGAGAAGGATGGGATAATGCCTTTGAAAAAAGGTAAGTCACAGAAAGCCATCAGCGAAAATATTCGTAAGATGAAAAAGAAAGGCAAGAGACCAATGAAACAAATCATTGCTATTGCTTTAACTGTAGCAGAAAAACCAAAACGTAAAACAAAGAAAACAAAAAAGAAAAAATAAAAGTTTGTGAAACGAACTATAACCCAAGATATACTAGCTTGGTCAAAAGAATTTATTGAGAAGCCTAATAAGGATTTAGGGGGTAAACCTGTATGTCCTTTTGCTAAGAAGACAAGAGAAGAGAATAGATTACGAATAGTTGAAGTAGAAGAATCAAAAGATTTTTTAAATAAACTAATTGACGAATGTAAATTATTTGGCGATAACGATGTAGTTATTGTTGCTTGTGCTGATATGTATATAACAGCAGATGAACTTAATGATTATGTTCATGCATTAAATAAAGTCTTTGTAAGAGAAGATGTTTACTTAATAGCAAGCTACCCAGATAACGAAGTTATAGAATTTCTTGAGAGTGAGGAGTTTGAACCAGATAATGATTTTTATATGGTTCTAATTCAAAGCTATCAGAAACTTGAAGATGGCAGTTCATCTTTGAGTAAAACAGATTATTACGAGTATTGGACAGATGATTATTATGCTGACACAGTTCTTGTAAGAAAACAATACGGAGATATTCATGGCAAGAGGTATGAAAAAAAGAAGTAAAAAAGTTAATGGTAAAATGGCTATGTCAATGAAACCTAAAAAAGCCAAAAAGCCTAAAGTAAAAAAAGTTTAGTGGTTGCAAAGAAATACCAAAATCCTAAAGGAGGTCTTAACCAAGCAGGAAGAGATTACTTCAAAAGAAAAGAGGGTTCTAATTTAAAGTCCCCAGTAAAACGGGGAGTTAATCCAAGACGTATTTCTTTCGCCGCAAGATTTGCAGGAATGAAAGGCCCAATGAAAGATGAGAAGGGCCGCCCAACCCGAAAGGCATTAGCACTTAGGGCATGGGGTTTTCGCTCAGTAGAATCAGCTCGTAATTTTGCTAACAGACATAAAAAAAATAAATAGTAGGAGAAGATATGGTAACTTGTAATTTGTGTGGACACACATGTCATTGTAGTAAAGACGGAATGTGTATGGAAAAAAATCAATGTGAGTGCATATCTTGTGAACATGAAAAAGAAAAAAGCTAAAACTAAAAAACCTAAGAAGGTACAACCAAAAGAAAATAAAACAGACCCTTACGGATTGGTTAAATCATTTATGAAAATGTCTGATTTTTTATTTGGAAAAGGGTGGAATACAAATAAGTAATGCCACTATACGAATATTATAATAAAAAAACAAAAGAAGTATTTACAGAGTATCTTCCAATTAAAGATAGAAAAAAACCTTTGAAAGATAAGAATGTTGAATTACTTATTACGGCACCACGATTATCTATGATAGATAGAAAAGAGCATGGAACAAGAGACCAGATATTAAATTCAGCAAGACAGGGTATGAAACAAAGACAAATAGAAGACCAGGTGGGTATTAGAAAAACACCAGAGTGGTTACAAGAAAGAACAGAAAAAAAATTACAAAAGATTAGAAATGTTAGTTCCTAAAAAACAAAACGATTTATTAACAGAACAACAAGAAAAATTTCTTAATGCTTTATTTGGTGAAGCACAAGGTAATCCAAAGATGGCAGGAGAGATTGCAGGATATTCTGTAAACTCTTATCCTAAAGTATTAAAAAGTTTAAAAGAAGAAATTATAGAAAGGGCTGAACATCAGTTAGCTGTACACAGTCCAAAGGCAACAATGGGTTTAATAAATGCTCTTGATGAAGATGGAAAAACTCCAGGAGCAAATATTAGAATAGAAGCGGCTAAACAAATTTTAGATAGAGTAGGTTTAGCTAGAAAAGAAAAACTAGATATAAATGCAAAGGTAGCACATGGAATCTTTATTCTCCCGCCCAAAGAGGAAGTTAAGGAGTAGAACAGTTCCTTTTGGATACAAAGTATCTGATGAGGAAGAAAAAACTTTAGAGGCTGTTCCAGAACAAATGGATGCTTTGAAAGAAGCAGAACAATATTTGGAAAATTGCTCTTACAAAGAAGTTGCAGACTGGGTTACAAATAAAACTGGTAGACCCATAACAGGAATGGGATTACGCAAGGTATTAAAAAGAGGATGGTAGAACCGCCAAAGCCAAAGACTGCAGGTCGTAGAAGAGTTAAAAAAGTTCCTAAATTATCTGAGTCAGAAAAGAAAGCTAGACAATCCGCTTTACATCTTCTCCGAGCAGAAAAAGAAAAATTAGAAGATGCTAAACAAAAAGTTGACTTAGCTGAAAAAAGACTAGAAAATAAAAAAGAAAAACTAAAAGAATTAGATAGCGTATTAGAAGGTGAAAAAACTGTAATAGATGAACAGCAAATAGAAGAAGCAACACCTTCCATACAAGAGGCAATAAAAGAAAGAGAAGTTATATTTCAACCAAACTCTGGGCCTCAAACAGAATTTCTTGCATCATCAGAAAGAGAAGTATTCTATGGTGGAGCAAGAGGCGGTGGCAAATCATACGCAATGTTAGTAGACCCATTACGTTATTGTCACAAAAGTGCACATCGAGCATTGTTAATAAGAAGAACGATGCCCGAGTTAAGAGATTTAATAAATCATTCTCAGCAGTTATACTCCAAAGCATATCCTGGAGCAAGGTGGAGAGAGCAAGAAAAAGAATGGCGTTTTCCTTCTGGGGCAAGAATAGAATTTGGTTACGCTGAGAATCTGACAGATGCACTGCGTTATCAAGGGCAATCATACACATGGATAGGGATTGATGAATTACCACAATACCCAACTCCAGATATATATAATTTCCTCCGTTCATCTTTGCGAAGTGTTGACCCCGAGATTCCCGTCTTTATGAGGGCAACAGGAAACCCTGGTAACGTAGGCTCTGGTTGGGTTAAAGAAATGTTTGTTGACCCTTCACAGCCAAACACAAAGTTTGATTTAGAAATACAAACTCCCACTGGGAGTAAAAAAATTAGTAGAAGGTTTATACCTGCAAAGTTACAAGATAATCCATACTTAATGCAAACCGATGATTATTATGTAATGTTAGCATCTTTACCAGATGTACAAAAAAAACAGTTTTTAGAAGGAGATTGGGAGTCATATGAAAGTTCGGCCTTTCCAGAATTTAGTCGGGAAGTACATGTCCTCGAACCTTTTGACATACCTAGAAACTTTATGCGGTTTCGTTCTTGTGACTGGGGTTACTCTTCTTTTGCATGTTGCTTATGGTTTGCTGTTGATTATGATAACAACATATATATTTATAGAGAACTGTATACAAAAAATATTACAGCAGATATTTTTGCACAAAGAGTATTGAATAGTGAAGCAGGAGAGTATATAAGATACGGAGTTCTTGATTCTTCAACATGGGCAAGACGAGGCGATATAGGGCCGAGTATTGCTGAAACTATGATACAAGAAGGTTGTAGATGGAGACCATCTGATAGGTCACCTGGTAGTAGAATAAACGGAAAGTTAGAATTACATAAACGATTAAGAGTAAACGAAGATACAGAAAGGCCATCTTTATTTGTATTTAGTAATTGTTTAAATTTAATTAGAACTTTACCAATGTTACCTGTTGACAAAAACAACCCAGAAGATGTAGATACAGATGCAGAAGACCATGCTTATGATGCTCTTAGATATGGATGTATGTCAAGACCTTCACATCCAAGAGCTTTTGAAACAAGAATGAATGATATTAAAATGACTTCTGGTCAAACATATAAACCTAGCGATTCTGTTTTTGGTTATTAATGAAACATAAAACAATAAAGATAGGTTATAAGAATTACGAATTTAAAAAAATAGATAAAGATTTTTCTGATTCACATGGACAATTTTTATCAAGAGAAGGTTTGATAGGATTATCTGAAGAAGATAATATATCTCATGTTAACACTTTACTCCACGAAGTTTTACATGCTATAATATTTCAGTGGGGATTAGACGTAGGAGATAAAGAAGAACATATTGTAAATGTATTAGCTAATGCAACAACAACTGTTCTTGTAGATAATCCTTGGTTAACCAAATATTTGGAGGAAAAACTAAAATGAAAAATATGAATGGAAAAGATATTGACCCAAAGGTTATGAAACAATATTCACAAGGTGAAGGTTTTGATGACCAATCAACAGATACTGCTCCAAAAACAGAAGCAAGTGTAGGAGTAAAAAAGCCTTCAACAGCTTTACCTGCAGATGCTTATGATAGTACGGATAAAGCATATCCAAAAGCAGGAAAGAATGGTGTTGATGCTAAAGTATTTTCAATGGCAGACGAAAGAGACTATTAATTAAATAATGGCATATACAGCAACAGGTTCTGGTGGTGCAACTGGAACTGACGCAACTGCATCGTTAAAAGATGAAAAAGTAGATTATATAAGTCTTGGACAAGTTATTGAAGGCAGACTTAAATCTGCTGAAACAACTCGTCTATATGATGAGAAGCGTTGGTTAAGAGCTTACAGAAACTATAGAGGAATCTATGGTTCTGATATGGCGTTCAGAGACACTGAGAAGTCTAGAGTTTTTGTTAAAATAACAAAGACAAAAGTTCTAGCGGCATATGGACAATTAATTGAAGTATTGTTCTCACAAGGTAAATTTCCTATTGGAATACATCCAACAGAAATACCAGAGGGGGCAGAAAAGTATGCACACTTAAACCCAGAAGAAAAAATGGAAGAACCAGAAAGTCCTTATGGATTTCCTGGTGATGGAATGGATATACCACCAGGGGCTACAGAAAGTTTAATACTTAATGGTTTAGCTAAAAAGTATGAAGGGGCAGGATTTAAAGCAGGCCCTGCACCAGACTTATCAAAAATGCCACAAATAGAACCTGCTGATGAATCTGCTAAAAACATGGAGACGTTAATCCATGACCAGTTAGATGAAAGTCAAGCTATAACTGTATTAAGACATGTTTTATTTGAAATGTGTTTACTTGGTACAGGAATATTAAAAGGGCCTTTCACATATGATAAGACTGTACATAAATGGCAAAAAGATTTTGAATCTGGTGAATCTGTTTATACACCAAAAGATAAATCTGTACCAAGAGTAGAAGCTGTAAGTTGTTGGGATTTTTATCCAGACCCAGATGCAGTTAATATTCAAGACGCAGATTATGTAATTCAACGTCATGTAATGAATCGTTCTCAAGTAAGAGATTTATCTAATAGACCTTATTTTAGAAAATCTGCTATTATAGATTTATTAGAGAATGGGCCTAACTATGAAACAAGAAGTTATGAAACTGCTTTGTATGATAGAGAGAACCAAGATGACTATGATAAAAATAGATTTGAAGTTTTAGAATACTGGGGCAATATAGATAAACAACTTGCAGAAGAGGCAGGTTTAGAAATTACAGATGAAGATACTACAGAGTTAGATGAAGTAGCTGTAAATGCTTGGGTATCAAATGGTAACATATTAAGATTAGTATTAAATCCATTTACACCAAATAGAATACCATACATGGTATGTCCGTATGAAATAAATCCTTATCAGTTTTTTGGTGTAGGTATTCCAGAAAATATGGATGATGCACAAACTGTTATGAATGGACATGCAAGAATGGCAGTAGATAACTTAGCGTTAGCAGGTAATCTAGTATTTGATGTAGATGAAACAATGTTAGTACCAGGACAAGACATGACAATATTTCCTGGTAAAATATTTAGAAGACAAAGTGGACAGGTAGGACAAGCCTTACACGGATTAAGATTTCCAAACACTGCACCAGAAAATATGCAGATGTTTGATAGATTTAGACAACTAGCTGATGAGTCAACAGGTATACCATCATATTCACATGGAACGACTGGAGTAATGTCAACGACAAGAACTGCGGCAGGTATGTCAATGTTAATGGGAGCGGCGGCTTTAAATGTAAAAACAGTAATAAAAAATATTGATGATTATTTATTACGACCTTTGGGACAATCTATGTTTCAATGGAATATGCAATTTAACGAAGATAAACCCACTATAGAAGGAGACCTCGATGTTAAAGCTAGAGGTACTTCTTCTTTAATGATGAAAGAAGTTCGCTCTCAAAGATTGATGACATTTATGCAAGTAGCATCAAATCAATTCTTAGCACCTTTTGTAAAGTGGCACAGTATCATTAGAGAAATTGCTAAGTCATTGGATGTAGACCCAGACCAAGTAGTAAATGACCCAGAGAAAGCGGCAATATTTGCACAAATGTATGGAGGTATGAATGGAAGCAGAGCGACTCAAGGTGCTAACGAACAACAACCAGGTATGGAAGGTTTTGGAGGAGCACCTGCAGGAGCAAATTCAGAAGACCCAACAGGCGTTGGAGGTGGCAACATCGGAACGGGAAATGTTCCGCAACCAGGGGAAACTGGTTTCTCTACGCCAGATTCTGGCACTACGGAAACAACTTAATAAAAAATGGTAGAAACAACTAAAACAGCAGAAGCATTAGAAACCGCAGTAGGCGGACAAGGAGTAATGCAATCTGAGTATTTTAAATTAAAATACAATCCAGAAACAGGTAGATGGGAAAAAGAAAAAGTTACAGAAGATATAACTCCTGTATTTCCTGGTATAAGAGATGTTACTCCAGATTATACATCAGAGGGTAAAACTTTTAGAACTATACCAATAGGTGGAGCACCAGACTATGCACCTGTAGATATGCCAGTGCCTCCAGAAGAAATAACACAACCTGTTGAGCCTAGTCCAGAACCAGAACCCATTGTTCAGCCTATTGTTACACAACCAGAGCAAGTAGATAGAGGTACTGACGTTGCACAAGAACAAATAGAAAGAGAGCAAGTATTTAAACCAAAGAATACATTTGTTGATACTGATGGTGTAACAAAAAAAGCTATCGTAGCACAACCAAGTTATAGAACTAAATATGAATCTATGCCTGGTGGATTAAATAATATGTCAGATGCACAAGCATTACAGTATGCGGTAGAAACAGGTGTCCTTAATCAAATATTAAGTAAAGATAATAATCCATATTTTGTAGCAGAACCAGAAAAAAAAGATGGTATAATGGCAGAGCTAGGAGGGGCGGCTACTGTTGGTTTAAAATTAGGTGCAACAATACTAGATTCTACTTTAGGTAAATCATCTAGAAAAGCATTAGTTAATAGATTAATAGAAGGTGGTATATTAGAGGGAAACTTAACAGATTTTATTGATGATAAAGGTAATTTTAAATTAAACAACGAAGCTAAATTACAAAGAGTATTTCAAGATAATGATACTCCTATGAATGGATTAGTCAGTACAGAGGTGCCACTGCCATTAATAGATATAGAATTTGATAATCAGACTAAAAAAATTAACCTTGAGAAGATAGTTCCTGTAGATAAAGATTTACAAAAACGCTATCAAGAAAAAGGAACTTATTTTAATAGTTTCATTGGTGAAGAAATTACATTAGATGAAAATAAAGGTATGCAAAAGAGATTAAAAGATGAATTAAATGAAAATAATAAAATTTTAGCTAAAGAAGTTCCGCCTTATAAATCATCAATGTTTCCTGGCCCTGTGAGTAAAAACAATATAAGAAATATTATTTTAGGACAACAACGGGTAGCAACAGAGCAAAATAAAAAAATTATAACTGCACTTACTTCTTTAGTAAATCAACAAGCGGCTATAACAATGGGCCAAGCAGGAATTACAAGTTTAGGAGTCTCACCTCCTCCTATTATCCCAAAAGAAAAACCTTTAGCTCCTCTAGTCCCGTCTTACTTTGAAACAGCTAAAATGGCTAAAATAAAAAGAACTACAGTTAATGGAATAAACTATCAGTTTGTTGATGCAGGTATTAGTGAGGCACAACCAGTTGTAGGGTTGTCTGGAGACCACACAAATGGTGAAAAAGTATATTTAGATTCTAATGCAGGATTTTATAATTCACAAGGACAGTATGTTGCTGATGATAATGGCGATGGTCAAGTTGATAAAGTTAGAGGCGGTTCAGCATCCGAGGCGGCAGAGGCGGCAAACGCAGGATTTATACCTCAAAAACTTTTAGATAGAATGACTAATCCAGATGGCTCATTAAAAAATTTATATGCCCCTGGTGAAAAAGATTTTACAGGGGGGCAATATAAATTAGATAGTAGTGTTGTAGAAATTAGAGATGGTAAAGCATACTATGTTGGTAACGTAGTAAAAGAAAATAGAGATGTAGTTGATAAAGATAACAAGGTTGTAGATAATGCGGCACCATCTGGTTCTAATGATAAACAAACTTATGAGATAAAAAAGAAAGCAGAAAAAACAAAAGAGTCTGGAGGCCCCGCAGGTATGGGAAGTGCACCAAGCGGAGGAGGAGATTCTGGAGGTGGAAGTGCAGATAAAAAAAGTAAAAGTATAGTATGCACAGAAATGTACAGACAAACACAATTAGATGACTGGCAAAGAACAATTAAACTATGGTATTTATTTCAAAAAAAATATTTATCAGAAACACATCAAAAGGGTTATCACTTTTTATTTAAACCTTTTGTAAAAGGTATGCAAAAATCAAATATACTAACAAGTATAGGAAGACATTTTGCACAAGAAAGAACTAAAGATATTAAACATATAATGTATGGAACTAAATTTTCTTTACTAGGTAGAGTATATAGAATTATTTTAGAACCTATTTGTTTTGTAGTGGGGTTATTATTATGGCAGAAGAAATGATGAATCAACAAATGGGCGGTGGGGTTATGGCTCCTCCTCCAGAAAATGTCTCCGATGTAGGAGATACTCAACCTATTGAAACTCAACAACCTTCTCAACAACAGCTTCTTGATAAGGGTAGAGAAATATTAATGAATAGAGTTGAACAATTAACACCAGAAGAAAAAAATATTCTAGCTAATTCAATAACACCCGAATTTACAGAAGTAGTTACAAAAATTTTTGGCCCTGCAGTAAATGATTTTTTAGAAATATTAACTGTAGAGAGTCCAAATCAAGAATCAGCACCTGCTCCAGAGCCAATGGTGGCAGAAGGAGAAGGTATGATGATGAACAGGCCACCTGTCGAAGAGACAGCCCCTGCACAAGTATAATTCCCACTGGGAATAGGGCGACCTGTTCTTCCAACAGCACCCATAGGAGATAAAATGGAAGAAGAAAAACAATCCGAAGCTATTGAGGAAACAAAAGTAGAAGAGGATATAAATCCAACACCTTACAAAAATCCAAACAGAAATTTAATGGATAAGGTAGAGGATAAGACAGAAACAGCTACCGAACAAAAGGACACCTCTGAGGAGGCTACTCCAGAAGAACGCACTGAAACTGTTGAAGATAAAGTATATAAGAAACGCTATGACGACTTAAAACGTCATTACGATTCTACCTTAAATAAGAACAAGGATGAAATCCTTAAACTTAAAAAACAAGTAGAAGACGCATCGAAAAGATATGTTCCTCCAAAGTCTAAAGATGAATTAGATGCATGGAGAAAAGAATATCCAGATGTTTATGATGCTGTTAAACAAATAGCATATGAACAAGCAGATGAAAAATCTAAAGAAGTGAATAGCAAACTTACTGAACTTGAAAAACGTCAAGCAGAAGTTTTACGTCAGAAAGCAGAAGTAGAGTTAGCTAGAGCACATCCAGATTTTTCTGCACTAAGAGAGTCACAAGACTTTCACGATTGGGCTTCAACGCAGGATAGTACAATTCAAAGTTGGCTATATGATAATGTTGATAACTCTAAACTTGTTGTACGAGCAATAGACTTATACAAGATGGATAGAGGTATGACAGAAAAAACTGCACCGAAATCTAAAAAAGATGATGCGGCTAAAGCTGTTACTAAGACTAAATCTGGAGAACAGAAAACTGAAAAGAAAACTTGGAAGTTATCTGATATTCAAAAGATGAAACCTTGGGAGTTTGATAAGTATGAGAAGGAAATTGACCTTGCTCGAAAGGAAGGTAGAGTAGTACAAGGTTAGCTTGAGTGTTTTAACAACAAACTTTTAGGAGACTAAAATGGCATTTACAAAAACGTCAAACTATAATAATTTGCCTAATGGTAACTTTAGCCCGATTATTTATAGTCAAAAAGTCCAAAAGTTTTTCAGAACAGCATCCGTAACAGAAGCAATTACAAACACTGATTACGCAGGCGAAATTGAAAATTTTGGCGATACAGTAAATATCATCAAGGAACCAACAGTTTCTGTTAGCTCATATACTAGAGGTGCAGTAGTAAACATCCAAGATATACAGGATGACCAACTGCAACTGACAGTAGACCAAGCAAATGCATTTGCATTTAAAGTAGATGACATCGAAGAAAGACATTCTCATGTAAATTTTGAGTCTGTTTCAACTTCTTCTGGTGCATACGCTTTAAAAAACGCATACGACCAAAACGTAATTGCGGCAATGTTTGCAGGGCCTAGCAGTAGCTCACCAGACCATGTAGTAGGGTCTGATGGTTCTGGAGTTGATACAGGATTTGGTGCTAGTGAAATAGACCCAGTTGACATAATTTCTAAACACGGAAAACTATTAAATCTTCAAGACGTACCAGAAGAGAATAGATGGTTTTTAGGTTCACCAGAATTTATGGAACAACTAGGACAAGCTAGTTCAAAACTGATGAGCGACACCACTGGTAATGCAACACCATTAAGAAATGGTAAAGTATACGATGGTAAAGTAATGAACATGGAATTATATATGACAAATAACTTTGCGGCAAGTTCAACTTCGAACTACTTCAAAGTATTATCTGGACATATGTCTTCCACTGCAACAGCTAATCACATTGCAAAAATCGAAGTTATTAGAGACACTGATTCATTCTCTGATGTAGTAAGAGGCTTGCATGTATTTGGTAGAAAAGTATTGAGAGATACTGCTCTAGTTGCAGAACACTTATTAATAGATTAGGAGGACTAAATGGCTAATTATAATGTAACTGGGTCAGGCGGAACTACTGGTCACCCAACGAGAGTAAGAAGACCTTACCTAATAGAGAACACTATTAATGTAGCAGAAATTAATGGCGACTCTGGAGCGGCACAAAATGACATCCTTAGATGTTTAGACGTTCCTGCAGAAACTGTTGTACTTCACGCTAGCATGGAAATTTTAACTCAATTTTCAAATAGTGTAACTTTAGACTTAGGTATGACTCAAGTATCTGGAAACCCTGCAACAGACGTTGACGTATTCGTTGACGGAGATGCAAAGGAAATTGGATACTCAGTTATGACTGCAACTGCAAGACCAACATTCGCAGTAGCGGGAACTATAGATATTAAAGTTCTTGATGCGGCGGCGGCGGCAGGTAAAGTTAGAGTCTGGGCAATCTTATGTGATGTTTCTGGAGTTGACGAAACTGACAGAAATACAGACGCACAGCACGATACTGCTGTATAATATTATAGGGGGCCAAAAGGCCCCCTTCACAATTTAAATATATGATTAAAGTATTCATGGCAATAATAGTAACTTCGATGCCTAGTTGGCCATCGGTAAAATATCAAGGGTATTTATATCCAGATATGGACACTTGTTTAACATCTACTGAAATGTATGTTCAGCAGTTTAAAGATTATGCTAAAAGTCAAGGAGACCATGAAGCACATTTTGATTCAATATGTTTTGAGGTAGATTCATATCCAATAGAAGCATTTAACGATATAAAAATAGGAATATAATGGCTATTCACGATTTAACTAAAACACAAAAAATTGTTAAAGATACATACGAAGATAATGATATACAAAAAGGTTGTAGTTGTTCAGAAAAAATTAACAACTTAGAAGCGAAGATAAGACAGTTAGAAACTATAATACTAAGGGGCACTATAGAAAATGGCAGGGACAAAAACATACTTAACATTAATAAATAATGTTTTACAAGAGCTAAATGAAGTTGAGTTAACCTCATCTACGTTTAGTTCTAGTAGAGGAATACAAACTGCAGTAAAAACTTTTGTTAATAAAGCTGTTAATGATTTATATACAGCAGAAGTAGAATGGCCTTGGTTATATACTAGTACAACACAAGATGTAAATTCTGGACAACAAGAATACACTTTTCCATCTGCATTTAGAAAAGCAGATTTTGATTCTTTTTATTTAATACCAAAAGAATTAGTAACTAATGGAGAGTTTACATCTAATATAAATAGTTGGACTACTATAGCAGGGTCTGGTTCTGCATCATATAGTTCTACAGGTAATGGCAGATTATTATTAAATGATTTTGCGGCACATCAAACTATATCAACTGTTGTAAATAAAACATATAGAATACAAGTTAGAGCTTTAGATTCTGTTGGAACAGGACAAGCATTTAAAATACAAGTAGGAACATCCGCAGAAGATACTACTAATTTAAATACAACACTGACAGTATCAGATTTTGGACAAGGTAAAATATTAGACGAAACATTTGTAGCAACAGCACAATCTACAGTTATAACTTTAAATAACCCAACAACTGCAACTAATATGTTAGTTGATTTTGTTAGAGTATCAGAGTCAGATATATTACCAACTAAATTACAGTATGTAAGTTATGAAAATTATTTACAAGGTATCATACATAGAGACAAAGTAAATAGTAGTGACCACTATGCAAAACCACAGTCTGTTTACAGAACAAATGATAATTTAGGTTTTGGTATTAGCCCTCTTCCAGATAGAGATACATACCAAGTAAATTATCAATATTATAAATCACACACAGAATTATCATCAGCTACTGATACATTAGATTTACCAGATATATATTCTGATACTATTGTTAACAGAGCAAAATATTATGCATATAAATTAAGGTCAGATATACCTTCAGCAAATATTGCAAATGCGGAATATGAAGATGGTGTAAAAAGAATTAGAATAGAGGCTTTAAATAGACAAGACTACATGAAAGATACAAGAGTTAATGTAGAAATGTCGTCTAGAGGTGCAGTAACTAATCCTGTATTTACTTACTAATGCCAGATACTTCACAACTAAGGCCTGCTGTTGTAAGTCTGGGTGGAGGATTAACACTAAACAAAGATGTGTTTTCTATGTCTCCAGGAGAGGCATTACAACTTACTAACTTTGAGCCAGACATTGAAGGTGGCTATAAAAAAGTTTTAGGCACTACTAAATATAATAGTAATATTTGCCCACAAGTTTCTGCATCTACAGAGAGAGTAGTATTTACAGCTATATTTAATGATGTAGTTTTAGCAGGTAGGGGCGGTAGTATACATAGAGCAAGTTCTGGTTCTGGTAGTTGGACATCCACAATAACAAGTTTAGGAACGCCAACACAAAACTATGAACACAGATTATTTAACTTTGATGGGACTGATAAAATTATTATTGCAACAGGAACATCAAACCCACAAATATTAAACACTTCTTTTAGTACAAGTGTAGTAAATGCTACGGGTACATCTAACTTTAAATTTGTAGAAGTATTTAAGAATCATATATTCTTTGCAGGGCATAGCTCTAATGTACAAGAACTTAGTTTTATGGGGCCGTTTGAAACTAATGATTTTACTACTGGTAATGGTGGTGGAACAATAAAAGTAGACACAGAGATAGTAGGACTTAAAGTATTTCGTGATGATTTATTTGTATTTGGACAAGATAAAATATTTAAAATATCTGGAACATCAAGAACTGATTTTGTTGTAACTGCAGTAACAAGAAAGATAGGATGTATAGATGGTAGAAGTATACAGGAACTTGCAGGTGACGTTATATTTTTAGCACCCGATGGTTTAAGAACTATTGCAGGTACAGAAAGAATTGGTGACGTAGAATTAGGGACTGTATCAAAACAAATACAACAAAGAATTAATAGTATAACCACCCATAATATTAATTCTTTAGTAATACGAAGTAAGTCACAATACAGAATATTCTTTCCCACTGGGACTACACAAGCAGAAAATTCAGCACAAGGATTACTAGCTGTAATTAAAGCAAATCCAAATACAGAACAATTAGGATTTGAGTATGCTGATGTAAAAGGATTAAAAGTGTCTGCATGTGACTCTGGATTTATATCTGGCTCTGAAACAATTATTAATGGGGGCTATGATGGTTTTGTATATCAGCAAGAGTCTGGCAACGTATTTACTAGAGCTAGTTCTACAGATAACATAAGTGGTATCTATCGTTCTCCAGATATGACAATGGGAGACCCAGGACTAAGAAAAAGTTTTCAAAGAGTATTATGGAACATAGACCCTACAGGAACTATCGCATCTAGCTTTTTGTTAATATATGATTTTGGAGATGATGAAGTACCACAACCATCAGCTTACACACTAGCAAGAACAGGTAATATAGCAGAATATGGATTAGCTGAATCACAATATGGTGGAGCAATATATGGTTCAAGTGGTTCAAGTTTAATAAGACAATCAGTAGAAGGTGGTGGATTTACAGTAGCAACAAAAATATTAGATGCAACAACAAACAATCCAGTAGCTTTAAAAGGATTTGAAATGGAATTTACACCAGGAGGAAGAAGATAAGATATGGGAGAAACGTATACAAGACAGAGTTCATCAACTATTGTTGATGGAGCTACGATTGAAGCGTCTCATTTTAATGCGGAGTTTGACCAGTTACTAGCGGCTTTTCAAGCTAGTACAGGACACACGCATGATGGGACTGCTAATGAAGGTGGCCCTATCACTAAGTTACTAGGTAACACTTTAACTTTTGGTGCGGGCACAGCAGGAACAGATATAGCAATTACATTTGATGGTGAAACATCTGATGGTGTTTTAAAATGGATGGAAGATGAAGATTACTTTGAATTTTCAGATGACATACTTGTTGCTAGCACAGAAAAATTACAGTTTAGAGATACAGCAATATATATTAATTCATCTACAGATGGACAATTAGATTTAGTAGCTGACACAGAAATACAAATAGCGGCTACAACTATAGACATAAATGGTAATGTAGATGTATCTGGAACATTAACTGTTGGTGGTGCATTAGATTTTAGTGATGCTAATATAACTAACATTGGTAGTATTGCTTTAGATACTATTACAAATGATGGCACAGATATTACATTAGATTCTAGCGGAGATATTGTATTAGATGCTGATGGTGCTGATATTACTCTTAAAGATGCGGGAACAACTTTTGGTAGTTTAACAAATTCTAGTGGAGAGCTAGTAATTAAATCTGGTTCTACACCAACTGCGGCTATAACCCTTAGTGGTGCTAATGCAACTGTAGAAGGCAATTTAACAGTAGATGGTAATTTTGATGTAACAGGTACTTTAGATTTTAGTGACTCTGCGATAACAAATGTAGGTAGTATACAATTAGATAGTATTGCAGGGGATGGAGATACTAATACTTCAATAACTTTTAGTGGCTCTGATGTTATTACTATGGCAACAGGTGGCACTAGTGCATTAACTATTGATGCAAGTCAAAACGTAACTGTAGCAGGAGACCTAACAGTATCTGGTGATGATATTACTATGGGTACTAACACTGCAGGTAATTTATTAATTGCTGATGGTACAAACTTTAATTCTATAGCTGTGGGCTCTTTATCTGAAATATCTACAGTAGCAAATGATGATGTATTTTTAGCAGTAGATACTTCTGGTGGTGGACTTAAAAAGATTGCAAGAAGTGCTGTTGTTGCAGGGCTTGCAACATCTGGTGCTATATCAAATGTTGTAGAAGATACATCTCCACAATTAGGAGCTAACTTAGATACAAATTCACATAACATCTTAATAGACGATGCACACTTTATCGGCGATGAAAATGGCAATGAACAAATTATATTTCAAACTACAAGTTCTGCAGTTAATCAATTTGATATTACAAATGCCGCTACAGGTAATGCACCAGAATTATCTGCTACAGGGGGTGATACTAATATAAGTTTAAAAATTACACCTAAAGGTTCTGGACAAGTTTTATTAGATGGTAATGTAGGTATTGAATCTGGTACTATTGATTTAAAAAACTCTGGCTCAAGGTCTAAAATTAATTTTTACTGTGAGTCTGGAAACGCACATGCACAAGCACTTCAAGCGGCACCACATTCAGAAAGTGCATCAAACACTTTAACCCTACCAAGCACAGGTGGAGATGTTGACTTAGTATCTACAGCTTCAACTGCAACATTAACAAACAAAACATTAACTTCACCAAAACTTAACGAAGATGTAGCAATTACTGCAACAGCTACAGAAGTAAATTTACTAGATGGAGTAACTTCAACAACTGCTGAATTAAATATCTTAGATGGAGTAACATCAACTGCGGCAGAATTGAATATACTTGATGGAGTAACAACAACTGCAACAGAATTAAATATTATGGATGGAGATACAAGTGCTTCATCTACAACTTTAGCAGATGCAGACAGAATGGTAATTAATGATAACGGAACAATGAAACAAGTAGCTGTAACAGACATGACTACTTACATAAATTCAAATGCAAGTTTTGCAAGCAATGGTTTTGCAGTGGCAATGGCCATTGCACTTTAATAGGAGGATATAGATGGCTCAAGATTTTGAATCAAATGGTGCACAGATAACAGATTCTAATACCACCATTTTTACATCAAATAGTGATGACGCTGTTGTAGGTCTTAGGTTAGCTAATATTCTTACAACTGCAGTAACAGTAAGTATTTTTGTTTCTGAGGGTGGCTCAACAACAAGATACTTAGTAAAAGATTTAAGCATACCACCTGCAAGTTCAGTAGAACTAATACAAGGTGGAGCAAAAGTGGTATTACAAAGTGGTGATATTTTAAAAGGTATTGCAGGAACAGCAAGCAGTATTGATGTTTGGTGTTCAGTTGTAGACCAAATTAGTACATAGGAGATAGTATGACAACAGAAGTAGGAGGCCCAATTTACATAGGAGATACTCCAGGAGGAGAATCTTTTCCAGAGAATGACTCTACTATTGATAAAAATCAAATAGTAAAAAACTCTGTTGTTGCAGGGCCTATAACAATAAATGCAACTGTAACAGTTGAAGGTAACATGGTGGTATTATAATGGCTAACATAGAACTAGATGGTGTAAATAAAAAGATAAAGGTAGACTCTGGTGATTTAACACTAGATGTACCTGGTGATATTGTATTAGATGCAGATGGCGGTGATGTAGTAGTTGCGGATGGCGGAACTAATATTTTAAAAGTAACTAATAGTTCTTCCGATGTAGTATTACAACCACAGGTAGATGCAAAAGATATTATATTTAAACAGTATGATGGCACAACTGTAGCAACTGTAGAAGACAACGGAACATTTAATATTCCTGCAAGTAAATTAGCTATAGGTGGCACAGCAGTAACTTCAACTGCCGCAGAGCTAAACATTCTAGATGGTGTAACTAGCACAGCATCAGAATTAAATATACTTGATGGTGTAACAGCTACAGCTTCTGAGCTAAATCTTTTAGATGGTGGAACTTCTGTAGGAGGTTCTATAACATTGGCAGATGCAGATGGATTTGTTGTTAATGATGGTGGAACAATGAAAACTATTCCTGCTAGTGATATATCTACATATGCAGGTGGAACTTTAGTTCAAACTGGCTCTACAACAGGCACTGGCTCATCAGTTGGTGTTACAAATTGTTTTAGTAGCACTTATGATTTTTATACTATTCATTTTTATTTTCATTTTGCAAACAATGGTTCCGCTTTAAGATTTAGAATTGTTGATAGTGGAGGAGAAAGACAAGAGTCTCAGTATCAATACTCTAGTAGAATGTTTGAAAGTAACGCAAGTGGTGGTTCACATACTGGTGAAAGTGCAGACTACATAGAAATTATTAATAGTGGTAGTCAAGGCTATGATGATGGAGGTGTTCATGGAATTTTACATGTGCATTTGAATAATGGTCACGGAACTGCAAGTCATTCAAATACTTTTTCTATGGCAGGTTTTTACAAAAGTTCACCAGATAACAGTGTTAATAGAGTTAGAGCATATTACCATGCAAGTAATTATATAGACACTATAACAAATCACACAGCGACAGGATTTAATTTCTTTGCATCAAGTGGCAATTTAGAAATTACTAATGTAAAAGTTTATGGTTTAAAAGGAAGTGGTACATAATGGGTAAAGTTTGGACAAAAGATGAAGTATTACCAAGTGTAGTAAATGGTAAAATTGTTGAATTAACAGATGAACAAAAGCAAGCAAAAGTAGACGAATGGAACGCTTATGAGGCTAAATCTGGTGAAAGAAAATTAAAAACGATAAGAGAACTGAGGCAAGATAGATTAATTGCAACAGATTATATGGCAAGTTCTGATATTACCATGCCAGACTATATAAAAACTTGGAGGCAAACATTAAGAGACCTTCCACAAAACAACACAACTGAATCACAGTATGATACATTACTTGAACGTAACACAGATGGTAGTTTAAAAAATTCAGTATGGGCACAACCAACGGAGTAAACAATGGCAGAACTAAGAGTAACTAGCACTGGCACCATAAAACTTTTTGAGAGTGATGACACTAGTAGTGTAACTATTGCGTCTCCTGCAAGTTTAGGTGGTGACAGAACAATAACATTACCAGATGCTAACGTAGATTTAACAGAAGTTAATACTATGCCACTAGCAAATCTGGACATAGATGGTGGCACAGACATAGGTGCGGCTATAACTGACTCAGATTTATTTATCATAGATGATGGAGCAGGTGGTACTAATAGAAAAACTGCGGCATCTAGAATTAAAACGTATGCAGGATTTAGTGTGTCAGATATTACAGGTGCAACAGCTTTAGACGCTACACCTGCTGATACAGATGAGTTTATTATTAGTGATGCAGGAACTTTAAAAAGAGTTGACTACTCTTATATAAAAGGTTCATCTACCATTGGTGGATTAACAGATGTTACAATGGATGCTACAAACTTTGCTGATGGATTATTAATTCAACCAAATTCTGATGGTTCTGCTCCAACAACAGGAACTTTATCTACAGCAACAGAAAATATAGGAATAGGGCATGGTACTTTTTCTGCTTTAACTTCTGGTGATTATAACACAGCCGTAGGTTCTAGAGCAGGAACAGCTTTAACTGAAGGTAGTGAAAATCAACTGTTTGGAAAAAGTGCAGGTGGGTCAATAACTACTGGACAATACAATCATATATTTGGAATGAACGCTGGAGCTTCGTTTGATACTGAAAGTCACAATGTTGCTTTTGGTTTAAGTGCTCTTGGTGGGTCTGTTGCAGGTGCCGAACAAAACACAGCTATAGGTAATTTTTCTGGAGATGCAATAACTTCTGGTGATGGTAATACTGTTGTTGGATATAATGTTGGTTCCGCTTTAACAGCAGGTGGTTCCAATGTAATGATTGGTCGAGCAACAGGAAACAGTTGTGATAATGGAGCAACAAATATTATTATTGGTGCACTCTCTGATACGTCATCAGGAAACGCTAACGAACAAATGGTTATAGGGTACAATCAAACAGCAGTTGGAGATAATATTTTTTCATTTGGTCAAGGAAATACAAGCAGAGTTTATAACAATTTTGCTTCTAATGCTTCATGGACTCGTTCTTCTGATGAAAGATTAAAAAAAGATATTAATACAAATGAAGATTGTGGTTTAGATTTTATAAATGATTTAAGAACTGTAACTTTTAAATGGAAAGCTCCTTCTGAACAGCCAAAAGAATTTTCAAGTCACGACCCAGAAAAAACAGAACCAACTCATAAAGATAAATTATATGGGTTTATAGCACAAGAAGTAAAAAGTGTTTTAGATAAACACAATATTACTGATTTTAATGGGTGGAATAGTGCTCCAGATGGAGACAATAATAGTATAGAAAGCATATCATATGAAATGTTTGTTATACCTCTCGTTAAATCAATACAAGAATTATCTAAAAAAATAGAAGACTTAGAAAAAAAATTGGAGGATGAATAATGGCATACGCTGATGATGCAACAAAAACATGGGTAAGTGCAATACCTACAAAAAACAGTGACGGTAATGTTATTCAATGGGTAGTTAAATATACATACACTTTGGCGGTCACTGGTAAAGATGATTATGTGCATACTTTTCATGATTTTGTAAAAATAGATTCGCCATCAAAAGCACCATCTGCTTACACAAAATCTGAAATACTAACTCTAATGAATAAACCTCATTGGGATGATATGTTTAATAAAAAATATGCATATCACATAGCAAGTCAACCAACAATAACAGAAGATACTAGCTTTGATGTTAGTACATTAAATGATTCATAGGAGTAATACATGGCAAGTGAAATAAAGGTAGATACTATATCAGAAAAAACATCAGCCAATGGTGTTTCTATTGATAGCGTAACTTTAAAAGATGGCACTGTTGACGTTAATGGCGTTTCTGATGGTTTAATACTTGACGCTGATGCCGATACAACAATAAGTGCAGATACAGATGACCAGATAGATATTAAGATTGCAGGAGCAGATGATTTTCAATTTACTGCTAATACATTTACAGCACAATCTGGTAGTAGTATCGTTGTGCCAGATGGAGGATTAACCTTTGGAAGCACTGCTATATCATCAACAGCCGCAGAGCTTAATATACTTGATGGCGTTACATCAACAGCCGCAGAATTAAACTACAGTGATTTAGCTACATTAGGTACTAGTGCGGCTTCAAAAGTTTTATCAGCAAACGCTAATAACTTAACAACAATATCTGGTGCAGTATTATGTACAGAAGACACATTAACTGA
>VTLG01016645.1_pt1 | contig 21553 bp, 37 predicted proteins | sample 4694571 | NCBI WGS metagenome assembly VTLG01 (sample SAMN12604809, study PRJNA352737) | marine metagenome | biome: ENVO:00000447; feature: ENVO:00000209|ENVO:00000569|ENVO:01000036; material: ENVO:00002151; isolation source: viral sequences binned using virsorter ... | reverse complement strand
ACCTGTTGAATTTATACAGTTAAAACCAATAACAGTACAGTTTGATAGCAAAACAATTAGAGAGGTAATGACACAGAATGAAATTAGAGATTCTTTGGGCTTACCTGGATTAGAAGAAGATGAAGAGGTAGTAGATGAAAAGATAGGGTTAAGTAAGGTTGGTTCTATGATTACTGATGGTAAAGAGTTGCCTTTATACGAAACAATAGAAGAAGCAGAAGCAGAGGCAGAAAGAATAGGTTGTAAGGGTTACCACGAGCATACGCAAGATGGCAATACATATTATATGCCTTGCGAAAATCACGACACTATAAATGATTTAGAGCTTTCACACAAACAAGAATTTGAAGCTTTTTTAAGTTCTATGGAGGATATTCCAGAAGATTGGGAATTAGTAGAGGAGGAGGTTGTTGATGGTGAACACCAAGACTTTGACTTTGAAAAAACTTTAAATGAATATGCTAATGAAAAACTAGAATTAGCATCAACAGGAACTGCAAGACCAAACGCTAGAAGTACACAAGATGGGGTTAATAAGTCTTATAGTGATTATTATAAGGTAAGATATGTTTACACAAAAGATAATTTTTTAGTTAATGAAACAGGACAAAATAGAGATTTTTGTGTTAAAATGATGGATGCTAAAAAAATATACCGTAAAGAAGATATTTTACAAATGGGCAATATGGTTGTTAATGATTATTATTATAGTGAAAATCAGAAAAGAAATATTGGATGGGGCGCAAATGGGGATTTAACTTACTCTATATGGCTTTATAAAGGAGGAGGAAATTGCGAACACTTCTGGTTAAGACAGATATACAAAACTTCATTGCGTAATGCAAAATCAAAAATTAAAGACAGTCAATTAATAGGGTACACAAAGGCAAAGAGTGAGGGCTTTACTGCTGAAAAGAATGATAACTTAGTGGCACGACCTCCAAAGAGAATGAGAAATAATGGTTTTTTACCAAGTAACACAAAAGAATAGATTATGGCACAATATGTATTATTTATATCGGAGGCAAAGCTAAAAGATAGTAGCGCAATAAACTTAAATGTTGACACGGCTTTACTTTTGCCATATATCCGCCAAAGTCAGAAGCTTTATATAGAGACTGCACTTGGCTCAGAACTAACACAACATATTAAAGATTTAATTACGGCAGGTACTATTGGCAATGTTGGTAATGCTGCGTATAAAACTTTATTAGATGATTACATTGCTGATGTTTTAGTGTCTTATAGTTTTTACCACGCAGTACCATTTTTAAGATTTAAAGTAGAAAATGGAAATATTTACTCAAAGACTTCAGAAACTGGAACGGCATTAAGCACAGAAGAAGCGCAACACCTTAGAGAAGAGATTCTAAACACAGGGCAATATTACAGAGAAAGACTAATAGACTACATTAGAAACAATACAACTAGCTATCCTGAGTACAATCAAAATTCAGGTGCAGATGTAAACCCTTCTACTGCAAACTATTACGCAGGAATGAATTTAGAAAGACCAAGACAACAAGGAACAAAATTAACTTTAAGAGATTTTTTAACCGCTAGTGAGGGGGGAGGATGCTAATGAAAAGACATTATAAACCTAAAATACAAAACGTAACTAAGCTTAAATCCTACTTGGATAGGCACAAAACAATTAAAGATGAACGATCTAAGAGACACAATACAGGTAGGAATAGCTAACGGTAGCGCAATTGGTTTTAGTATAACTGATTGCAATGAGATCTTAACACTAGTTTCTCTGGTGTTAGCAATATCGTTTACAATATATAAATTCATTAAATTTGAAAAAAATAAATAAATGGCTCGTAAAACTTCTACAAGCACTCATACATCTACTAGAAAGAAAAGAAGAGGAGTGCACTCCAAAAACGCCAGTAAAGGACAAAATGCCTATAACAAACCATACAGAGGACAAGGGCGTTAATCTTCTAATTATTAGAGACACCAAAACTGATAAGTCTACTATTGGTAAACTGTATGTCAATGGAGAAGAGTTTTGTAATACCTTAGAGCTGCCATATAAAGGGAATCAAAGAAGTGTATCTTGTATTCCCGCAGGACAATACAAAGTGAGATTAAGATTAGCTAGAGAAAGCGCATCCAGAGACTATTTACATTTATTGGTACAAGATGTTTTTAATAGGTCATATATCTTATTTCACAGAGGCAATAAGCCTGAACATACTAGAGGTTGCATCCTAGTAGGTCAAACTCGCCAACAGGACTTTGTTGGTAACTCAACGCTAGCTATGGATTTATTAATGAAAGAAATAATAAATTTGGGTGGCGAAAACATTAATTTAATAATCAAAAATAATTAACTATGGAATGGAAAGAAATTTTAATAGCAATTTTAGGTATTGCTGAAATTATCGTAAGGTTAACGCCAACGGAAAAAGACAACTCAATCTTAAATAAGATTATGTGGGTTGTAAACAAATTAGTACCTAACAAAATTAAAAAGTAATGAACAACCGCTTTAGGTTAAAACCTCACGAAATAGCGGCACTTCAACAAATGCGAGAAGCCGACACTAGGAATGTCCTAGTTGTTGGCGACTTGCACGAACCATTCTGTCTAGATAGTTATTTAGATTTTTGCATAGAACAATACGAGAACTATAATTGCAACCAAGTAATATTTATTGGTGATATAATTGATAATCATTTTTCTAGTTATCACGAAACCTCAGCAGACGGTATGGGTGGTGCAGATGAATTAGAGTTAGCAATCAAAAGAATATCCCGTTGGTACAAAACTTTTAATAAAAAAGGCACAAAGGTTATTATAGGTAACCACGATCGTATAATTATGAGGAAAGCCCAAACCTCAGCTATTCCAAGCAAATGGATCAAATCTTATAAAGAAGTCTTAGAAGTTCCTAACTGGGATTTTGTAGAACGTTACGAGCAGGATAATGTGCAGTACATACACGGGGAAGGCGGAACCGCTAGAACCAAATGCCGTGCAGATATGATGAACACAGTACAAGGACATTTACACACCCAATGTTATACAGAACACTATGTAGGTAAAAACTTTAGAGTATTTGGCACACAGGTTGGTTGTGGAATAAATCACAAGTCCTATGCTATGGCATATGCTAAATACGGTAAACGCCCTGCGGTTGGTTGTGCTGTTATTTTAAACAACGGTAAAACCCCTATAAACTTATTAATGCCTCTGTAATGAAAAAAGCTCTTATGTTTACGCTTTGTGCATTATCCTTAATATACTGTTTTATGGTAACCCTTTTACTCTTTAAGGCATTTTCAGAACTTTTCTATACCTACATACCATAAAGATAACACAACCCCTTAAATCTAGTGTTTCACTTTGCTAACATTTATATTGTTAATAACTTTGTGTGTAATGTTGTGAGTTATGTTATTTTTTTATATCTTTGTGTCATATTAATCAATAACAATAACAATGTACTCAAATTACAAAATGAAAGAAGCTACTAACAAAGAAGAAGCTATTGTTTCTATTTTAGATGTAGTAAAAGAAAATCCAGTATGGACAAACAAAATTACTGATGGCTTGTATATATTAGTCAAAAGTATTGAAGATGAACACAAAAAGTTTATATTAGATAAATCAGTAGACCAACAGGTTATAGATTTATTTGTAAAACTTAAAACAGAATACTATAACTTTTTAGACAATACAAGATGGAGTTAATGTGCGTAACCTGTTATTTTTATAACAACGGTATATATAAAACAATAAGTGAATTATCTCCACAGGGTTGGTTTTCAGATATAAAAAAAGTAGAACCTAGTATAAGAATCTTTGGAACAAAAACACAAATAGATAAAACTCTGAAAGATTATATTGCAATGACTGGTATGAATTTAGATGAAATGTTTGATTTTAAATTAGAAAGTAAAGGCTCTTATTTTTATAATGAAGAAACTAACAAAGCTATTAAGCAAAGACTTAATGAGTATAAGGAGGTTTATGAAAAGAATAATAACAAAGCATTAATAACAACAATATGAATTTAGAAGATTTAAAAAAAGAACTGCCTTACAAATGGAGAGTTCAATCAAAAAAGTATGGAAAAGCAACTTGTGTAGCTTATATAGATGCAAGAGATTGTATGGATATACTAGATGAAGTAGTAGGTGTAGAGAATTGGCAAGACAAATATTATGAAGCAGACGGTAAATTGTTTTGTGAAGTAGGAATATTTGTTGGAGAATGTTGGGTGTTTAAGTCAGACACAGGCACAGAATCTAATGTAGAAAAAGAAAAGGGTAAGTCTTCAGATGCTTTTAAAAGAGCTTGTGTAAAACACGGAATAGGTAGATTTTTATACAGACTACCTGTGCAAATTTTACAAACCAAAAAACATAGTAATGGTAAAGAATATCCTTATGCCCCCGAAAAAGATAAAATTATTTTTGATGGAGATACTTTAACTAAATATATAAATTGGAAAATAAATAATAATAAATAGCATAGGTTGTGAAGGGTTTAAACTTACATTTAATACTAACTGAGCGGTTATACTTTGTAAAAGTTACCCCTTCACTTCCTTATTTTAATAATTAAATAAATAAATATGAAAAAAAAGAAAACAAAAAAGAAAGACCCAAAAGAAAATTCTTTAAAAGTCTTAAGCACAAGGTTATTAGTTATGCAAGAAGAATATGCTACAATTTGTCGTGAATTATTAGAAAACCCTTCGGTTAATGATCAAAGACAATTTAAATTGCGTGAAAGTATGTTAGAAATTAAAACAAAAATTAAAGAAATTAAAAACAATAAATAATGGAAATAAGAGGTAAATTAATAAAAAAACTAGATGTTGAAACAGGAACAAGTAAGGCAGGTAATGATTGGAAAAAACAATCTATTGTCTTAGAAACAGATGCAGAGTTTAATAACGAGGTTTGTATTAGTGTGTTTGGAGAAGAAAAAATGAAACAAATGAATAAGTTAGATATTGGAATGAGTGTTAGTGTTCTCTGTAATGTTTATTCTAGAGAGTTTAAAGGTAAGTACTATACTAGTTTAGACGGTTATCATTTTACAGATAAAACTAATGCAGGAGAAAGTAGCGTAGATGATTTTGTTACTTCTGATAATGATATGCCATTTTAATTATGACAGAAGAAATAAACTTTAAGGCTCTTTGTGAGTTAGCGGTTAGGGTGTGTGATGTGTCTAAAACATCTTTGTTGTCAAAAACTAGAAAGAGAAAGATACAATCCGTTAGAGCTGCTTTATCTTATATTGCAATTAATGAAGAAGATATGGATAGAAATATGGTTGCTAAGATTTTAAAAAGAGATAGAACTGCTACCTATCATTATGAAAAAAACCATAAGAAACATTATAAGTCTTGTATTGTTTATAGAAATATATTTACTAAAATTTTTAAGGCTTATAAAGACATTGATGCATCAAAAGATATGTTTATTGATAAAGACTATATGAAGTCTTTTTTGCTTAAATACGGGGTAAAAGAAACTCTTAATCCAGATGTTTTATTAGAAGTAAAGAGTGGAGAGGTCAAGTGTATTATTGAGACTTCCTATTTTGATTTTTCAAATCAATTAGAAATTATTAACTTAGCCCTCAAAAATTATAACTTCACTATTAAAATAATTTAATGACAAAGCCAAACTACTATGCGGTTATCCCTGCGAATGTAAGATACAGCAAAAAGCTAACGCCTAACGCTAAACTTCTTTACGCAGAGATAACTGCCTTATGTAATTTAAATGGTAAGTGTACGGCATCCACAGAATATTTTTGTAAACTATATGAGGTTAGTAGAGTGTCTATACAAAAATGGTTAAAGACTTTAGAGGATAATAATTACATCAAGCGTGTTAACATATATAAACAGGGTAGTAAAGAAATATTAACAAGGGTGATAACTTTGGTTAACAACCCCCGTAAACAAAAGTTAACAGATAATACTAATATAAATATAACTAATACTAATACTACGTATAGTAATAAAGGGAAGCGTTTTAAAAAACCAAGTTTTAATGAAGTTAATAATTATTGTTTGGAAAGAAAAAATAATATAGATGCAGAAGCATTTATTGCTTTTTATGAATCTAAAGGTTGGATGGTTGGAAGTAATAAAATGAAAAATTGGAAACAATCTGTTATAACCTGGGAAAAAAGAGATGTAAAAACAAGCAGTACAGGAATGAGTAAAATACATTCTCATTTACAAAAGAATATTAATGTTAAAGAAAAATTAAGACAACAATTTAAAAAATGAAACAGATAAAAACAATGACAAAGGAGGATTTATTAATGGGATCAGTAGACTTAATAAGCAGAACCTATATAGAGTTGGGTCAAAACAATGTTGAGGAAGATACAATAACAGTAATGGCACAAAGTTTAGCGGGTGATCTGGCTAAGACTTATAAGAACTTTTATTTTGAAGATGCGGTAAATGCTTTTAACATAGGGGTTAGAAGTCCAGTATCTTCTGATTTTATACATTTAACTGTTCCTGTTTATATGAAATGGTTAAGAAAACACAAAGATTTAATATGGGATGCTAGAGCAAAAGTAGATAGAGGAGAAGACCCAAAACAAGTACCTCACTTTAGACCTGAACCAAAATTATTAAAATGATAATATTAAATTACATAATTGCAATAACAATGGCAATATCAGTATATAGTTGTGAGAAGGGAGATTTAGAGCCTATTGATAATAACATAATACCAATAGAGACTTGTTTGGATACTTGTGGAACTATAATAGCCTGTAAGTATTATATGAATGATTACCCTGAGATTACTTCGGTATTAACTGTAACAACCTCTTGTGATACTTTAGATGTAGTAAAGATACACACCTTAGAACAAATACAATATTTTTCGGGAATGGAGGTGTGTTTTGAAAGATAAATAATAATAACTAAAACTAATAAAATGAAAACAAAAGACAAAGTAAAATATTGGCTAGAAAAATATGAGCATTTACGGGATGATGATAATAAGTTATGTGCTAACATTTGGCTAGAAGAGATAAGAAAATTCTTGTCAATTAAAAAGTCAAGCGTAAGGGATTTTTTAAGATTATACTCCGCAGGTCAATTAACACCTGCTCCTAGTATAAAAAGAGCTAGAGCAAAACTACAAGAAGAAGAACCTCAGTTTAGAGGTAAAAAATATTACCTAAGAAAAGGAACATATCAAGATGAATGGCGTACAAAGTTAGGCTATGAAGTCAATAAGTAAACTAAAAAAAGAATTAGATAAGTGGTTTAGTCTTTACATAAGGCTTAGAGATGCCAATGAATATGGCGCAGTACAATGTATAACCTGCGGATGCATTAAGGATTATAAAAAAGGTATGCAATGCGGACACTTCCAAAGCAGGTCGCATCTTTCTACTAGATTTGATGATGTTAATTGTCAACCACAATGTGTCGGTTGTAATATGTTTAAACAAGGGGAGCAATACAAATTTTCTTTAGCTTTAGATGCAAAGTATGGAGGGGGTACTGCTGAAGAATTACAATTAAAATCAACGCTAACACTAAAGATTTCTAGAGTAGAGTATGAAGAAAAAATATCTTATTATAAAAACATTGTTAATAAGTTGAAAAAAGAAAAGGGCATTGATTAGACAATTATTATAACTTTGAACTATGATAACTCCGATCTATGCTAGTCAAGAACACAAAGCTATATTAGACAGTTATATTAATATGTGTTTAGAGTTTACAAAAGATGTAAGTAATAAAAATAGATTTGAAAACTATTTAGAGCTTATAGATATCATAACAGAATACCACAACGGATACGGTAAAGGAGTTAAAGAGAATAATTTTTATGACTGGATTATGATTATCCCTATAAACTTATCAGTCGCTACTAATGGTTTTTTTGCAGGAATAGAGACTAAAAGGAATGCAGCAGTAGTTAGGGCATATAAGGTAGTATTAGATCAAATGCTACAAGAAACAGTAGATAGAATAGACTTATTAACCCCAGACAATGACTGATATATATATTGAAATATCAAAGCTAACAGATAAATTTAGAGCAATAGCTTATGGTGTTTGTCAAGATGGAAACAAAATAAATAATGCAGTACAGGAATTAATGCTTTATTTTTTACAAATGAACCCAGATACATTAAAAAACATTTACGACAAAGACGGAATAGAGGGGGTTACAAAGTATGGAGCCGTTGCGCTAAGAAGATTTTTAACAAGTAAAAGAAGCAGCTTTTATTATAAGTATGATAAATATTACAGAAACCTAGCCGCACCTTATGTAACAGATAGTAGTGTTGGAAGAGGACAAACCGAATACTTTAGCAAAAGCATTTACAATGGATTCTGTAACTTTACTGATCCAGAAGAAAAACTAGAAACATTACAATGGGAAAAACTAGAAACCATTGATAATGAGTTAGATAAGTTAAATTGGTATGATAGAGAACTATTTAAGCTTTATTATTATGATGGCAACACTCTTGATAGTTTAGCTGCAAAAACTAAAATTAGCAGAAATAGTTTGTTTACTACAATAGATAAGGTAAGAACATTATTAAAACAGAGAATAAATGAAGATGTACAATCCGAAGACTAAAGATAGTTTTGTAATGCAGTTTGGGTTTCCATATCCAGATCCATTAAAAAAGAAAAATACGGTTAAAATATATAATATAGATGAAGTTTTTCGTACCAAACAAGATATATAAAGATAGAATAGCTATATGTAAGGGTTGTTCGCATTATCTAAGTTTATTAGGAAATTGCGGCATATGTAAATGTTTTATGAAAGTTAAGGCAAGGATTGCCCCTATGGAGTGTCCTAAGAAGTATTGGCAAAAAACAACAGAAGTAGAAACCCCTAAAGATTTGCCACAAGAAATAATAGATGAAATAATAGATATGTGGAAAGATTTAAAAACAGGAAGAGCAGAAAACCAACAAGCTAAAACAAGAATGATAGAAACATATAACACTATATATAGCACTAACTATAACACCCATACAAACTGTGGTAGTTGTATCTCTACTTGTTTTGATGGTATTAAAAAACTATATAAAAAATATAAATGATAGAAGCCGCTAAACATATTATCGGATTATGTGGTGAACCGCATCCCAGTTTAATAACATTACTAATAGGAACACCCTTTGCTAGTTTTATATATTATAAATTAAAAAGAAATAAAAATGAATAAAAATATACCAAGTTATTATATAGGAACAAAATACAAAATAGAAGCTAGAAAAGTAGTAGAGGATTTTCAAGGTGATAATTATAATTTAGGAACCGCAATAACTTATTTACTAAGAGCAGGAAAAAAAGAAGGCAACCCGCCTGAACAAGACATAAGAAAGGCAATTAATCATTTACACTTTGAGTTAGATAGATTAAACAAGGAAACCAAAATAAAAACAGGAGGACTAGCACAATGATAACTAAAGACACAATAGAACTTGTAAGTTGGAAACAAGTCGTAAAAAGATATGGTTATAAAGAGAGCAAAAACAAAGGCACTAGATTTGGAATAAAATTAGAGTTAGATGGAATGTATGATACTCAATTTATTTGGTGTGAAACTAGTTTAGAAAGAAAAAAACTTTTTAAGACTATTATCAGAATTGCTAAAAAAGAAGATAGAAACTTAACGGTAATAGAGTAATATGGCTATATACAAATGTGAATGCGGTAAGACTAAAGAGATAGGTAGTGCTAGTATGAAATATATTGAAAAAAAGTGGCGTGTAATGCAGGCTATTTGTGATTGTGGTTTATGGATGGATAGTAAGCCAGAGGATGGTATGCCAACTATAAAAAGAACAGAATCCTCATTAAGCAAAAAGAAAAAAGGAGATTACCTGTGGGATAGTGCAAAAGAAAAGTTAGTGGGAGAAAGAGGAGTAAATGAAGATTATACATAATGGATAAAAGAAAAAACCCAAGACCAAGAAGAACGCCAAAGCAAATAGAGGTGCTTACTAAAAATGTTTTAGAGTATTACTTTAATAACCCACACGCTAATAGCTTTAAGATTATACAAGAAAAGTTTGATGTACACCAAATGTTGTTGCGTAAAATATTAACGGAAGAGTTTGAAAGAAGATATAAAAACAGTATAGCCAGAAAATACTCTAAACTATAAATTTTATAAATAAATTAACAAAAATTCTATAATATAATATGAAACAACAAGTTAAGATCAGTAAGGTTAAGGGAAACCCTAACAATCCTAGAATAATAAAAAACGATAAGTTTAAAAAGCTAGTGAAGTCTATTAAGGACTTTCCTGAGATGCTAAAACTTAGACCTATTGTAGTTGATGAAGATATGATGGTGCTTGGTGGTAATATGCGACTGAAGGCAAGTAAAGACGCAGGACTTAAAGAAGTATGGATAGAAGTAGCAGAAGGACTTTCTGAAGAACAAAAGAAAGAGTTTATAGTTAAAGACAATGTAGGTTTTGGAGAATGGGAATGGGATATGTTAGCTAATGAATGGGATAGTGTACAACTTGCTGAATGGGGTTTAGATGTATGGGAAAATGAAGATGATAAAGAACCTGAAGCAGGACTAATAGAAGATGATGAAATACCTGAAGTAAAAGAAAGTAAAGTAAAGCGTGGGGATATTTGGCAGCTAGGAAAACACAGAGTTATGTGTGGAGATAGTACAAGCTCAGATGATGTTGCTAAACTAATGAATGGAGAAAAAGCTAATATGGTATTTACAGACCCTCCTTATAATGTTGATTTTAAAGGACAAGAGTTAAGTAATACTACAAAAGATGGAAAAAAAATATTAAATCATAAAGGAGCAAACACAAAACACGAAACTATTAAAAATGATAAGCTAGAAGATGAGGAGTTTATTTTATTTATAAAAGAAGTATTAAAGAACATTAAAACATATAATAAAGGAGCTTGGTATTTTACTTTTTGCGATTTAAAATTAGATTTACTTTTATTGCCTTTAAAAGAAATGGGTTTTATTTGGAAGTCTATAATCATTTGGAATAAAAATCAAGCAACATTAAGTGGTAAAGATTATAAAAGTAGATATGAGCCAATTGTTTATGGTTCGCCTAATAACTCTTTTTATGGAGAAAGATACAAGCAAGAAGATGTGTGGGAATTTCAAAGAACATTAAAAAATGATTTACACCCAACAATGAAACCTATACCCTTAATTGAAAATGGTATTAAAAATTCAAGTAAATTAAATATGATAGTTCTTGATTTATTTTTAGGAAGTGGCTCAACACTAATAGCAGCAGAGAAACTTAATAGAAAATGTTACGGAATGGAATTAGATGAAAAGTATTGTGATGTTATAATAGAAAGATGGGAACAATTTACAGGACAAAAAGCAATAAAAAATGGAACAAAATAGAACAAAGATAAACAAAGAGAGATTACTTAAAGCATTAGAAAGTTCACTAGGAGTAATAACTACTGCATTAAAAGCAACAGACCTAAGCAGAACAAACTTCTATAAGTGGCTAAAAGAAGATGAAGAATTTAAAGCTCAGGTTGAGGAAATAGAAAACATACAACAAGACTTTATTAAGTCAAAGTATTATGAATGTGTAAAAGATAAAGTACCTTCAGTTGTAATACACGCTGCTAAGACTAGGTTAGGTTGGAATGAAACAAACAGAGTAGATATAACTTCAGGCGATAAAGCAATTAATATGCCTGTTATTACATTTGTTGAAACTGATACTGAATAAGAAATACAATCCATTATTTTCATCTGATGCTCGTTATTTTATAATAACAGGAGGGAGGGGTAGTGGCAAGTCTTTTGCGGTAACCGTATTCCTAACCCTGCTTACAATGACTAAAGGCATAAGGGTACTGTTCACAAGGTTCACTATGGTATCAGCTCACCTATCTATAATACCTGAGTTTTTAGAAAAGATAACCCTGTTAGGATTTGACAATATATTTAGTGTAAACAAAGCAGAGGTAGTTAACTTAGGCAATCAATCAGACATACTGTTTAGGGGGATTAAGACCTCAGCAGGAAACCAAACCGCAAGTCTAAAATCTTTACAGGGCATAAGCACTTGGGTATTAGATGAAGCAGAAGAGCTAATTGATGAAGATATATTTGATACAATAGATTTAAGTATTAGGGAGAAAGAAATACAGAATAGGATTATACTAATACTAAACCCAGTTACTAAAGAACATTGGATTTACAAACGGTTTTTTGAAGACAAAGGCGTTCAGGCTGGTTTTAACGGCATTAGAGACAATGTATGTTATATCCATAGTACATACCTAGACAACACAGAAAACCTCTCTAAGAGCTTCCTAGACCGTATAGGGTCTATAAAACATAGGAACTTTAAAAAGTATCAACACAAGATATTAGGAGGGTGGTTAGATAAGGCAGAGGGTGTTGTGTTTGAGAACTGGTCAATAGGTGAGTTTAACCCAGATGGACTACAAACATCCTGTGGTATGGATTTTGGTTTTAGTGTTGATCCTGATAGTCTTGTAGAGGTGGCAATAGATAAAAAGAAAAAAATAATATATCTAAAAGAACATCTTTATCAAAACGGTCTAAAGTCTCACCAGTTGGCAAAGATAGTTTTAGACAAGGTAAATGATAAACTAATAATAGCAGATAGTGCAGAGCCTAGACTAATAGAAGATTTAAAACATTTAGGAGTAAACATTAAACCAGTTAAAAAGGGTACGATTGAAAGCGGTATAACAAGGATGCAAGATTATGAGTTAATCGTTACTCCTGAAAGCATTAATATAGCAAAAGAACTTAACAATTATGTTTATGCAGATAAAGGCTCAAAGCTTTATGTAGATGCTTACAATCATAGTATTGATGCTTGTCGTTATAATATAATTTACCATTTAGACAATCCTAATGCGGGTAAGTATTTTGTGCAATAATAAAAGGAGGTCAGCAGTAAAAACTACCAACCCCCTTTATAACTAAAAAAACCAATAACGCTGCAAATATAACATAATAAACTAAATTACAAATTTTTCTATTTAATATTATATGAAAGTAAAAATCAAAAAAGACGGTAAGACAAAGAACTTTAACATTGTTGAAAGTTGGGAAGATGTAACATTAGAGAAGTTTATGCAGCTATCTTTAGATACTGAAAAGACTACTACGCAAGAGGTGGAGGAAACTATTGCCATACTTTCAGATTTACCAAGAAAGCTAATTAAAGAATTGTCTTTACGGGATGTTTCTAACCTGTTCGAAAAGGTGTCAAGTATTGAGATGCAGACAGAGGGGTTGTTAACTAAGATAATAGAGATTGACGGAATAGAATACGGTATGCATCCAGACCTTAGTGAAATAACCTTAGGGGAATATGCTGACATAGAAACATTTATAAATTTAGGATTACAAAAACATTTACCAGAAATAATGGCAATATTGTTTAGACCTGTAATTGATAAGGAGAATGATGCTTATGCAATAGAGTCTTATAATGGTAAGATTACCACTAGGGCAGAGAAAATGAAGAAGATGAATGCAGAACAAGTACAAAGTGTACTGGTTTTTTTTTGGACTTTCGTAAGGGTATTTATGGCGATTTTGCCGTTGTCTTTAATGGAGGAAGCACGGAACAAGGTGAAGAATTTGCAAACGAAGGATTTGCGCAAAAGTGGGGTTGGTTCGGAGTAATGCACAGGCTTTGTAACCAAGATATAAGTAAGTTAGGTAGCGTAACAGAATTAAAATTATTAGAGTGCTTGACGTGGTTAACATATGAAATAGATTTAAATTCACAAAATAAGGTAAATTATGACAGTACAAAATAAGACATACAATAATGCAGTTAATTTTTTGGCAAGGCTAGGTCAGTATCACGATCAAATCTCAACAGTATCTATTGGGGATATTTATGACATTAATTTAGAGAAGATGGAGAAACTACCTTTACTTCATATTAATCCTTTAAATGTTACCACAGGAGATAGTGAGTTGATATATAACTTTCAATTGTTTATTTGTGATTTAGTTTCAGAGAATATGGCTTTACAAACTAGAGAGCAGTATGATTTAAGCAAGTTAATAAACAACAATAACAATCAACAGGAAGTGTGGAACCAAACACTAGATATTGCAACTGATATAATCGGAATGGTAAGACATAGTTCTAGACAGTCTTTAGAGGGCGTAAATGATATTAATCTTCCTTTATACTTTACAGAAGATCAATTTACACTAGAGCCGTTTCAGGAACGCTTTGACAACCTGTTATGCGGTTGGACATTTAACATAGGTATTAAGGTTATGAATGATTTTCAAACTTGTGATATACCAGTTTCAACTAATGGAGCAGGGTACTAATGAAATTTAAAATAGGAAAATATACAATAGAGATAGGGTTTTTTAAAATAACAATACACTTATGAATTACCAAGACATACTTGAGAAACTAGAATCAATTAGCGTTAGGTTTGAAACTTACAATGATTACCCGCAAAGTGCAACAAACAACGCAAAAAAGGTTTTGAAGTGGCGTGAAGAACACGGAGACGAAGTTAAAGGAATGACTAGAACAGGTTGGACAAGGGCTTCACAATTAGCACGTAGAGCCAAGATTAGCCGTGATACAATCGCAAGAATGGCTTCTTTTATGAGACATAAAAAAAATGCAGAAATAAATCCTAAATTCAAAGCAACACCGTGGAAAGATAATGGATATGTAGCTTGGCTAGGGTGGGGAGGAACATCAGGTATAAATTGGGCAATAAGAAAATTAAAACAAATAGATAAAAATAAAAAATAATTATGGCAGATTTAGTAACAACAATTAGCGAAAGTGTAACCTTAAACGGATCAGTTAGGGGTTCTACAAACTCAGTAACAACAACAGGTATAGTAGATGTATTTGAAAGAATACTAACTTGTACTCATTCTCAAACCACAACAGTAGCAGTATTTAACTCAACTCCACACGGGGCGGCAGGTGCTTTAGATGTAGAAAACTGTAAGTACTTTAGAATATCTAATTTAAGTTCAGATCAAGATATAATGGTTGCTTTTGTAACTTCAGGCACAAACTACCAAGTAACAGTTAGGGCAGGTGGTTCTCACGTTTTATATCAGGCAGAGGATGCTATACTAGGGGAAGCGGATTCAACACCTGCATTTAGTGGGTTAGCAGATGTAGTAACGGTTCAAGTTAGACCATCAGCATCAACTGATGTACAAGTAGAAGTATTTGCAGGGTTAGTGTAATGGATGTACCTAATTTAGAAAGATACCTAAATAGCTTTGGGGCTTCTGTTGTTAGACAGTCGCAAGGAATATTGAGAAGCATAAAGGGTAATACTGCGTTAGCTTCAACTATAAGGTTTGAGGTTCAGGAAGAAGCGCAGGGGTATTCTACTAAATTTTATATGGCGGATTATGGTACATTTTTAGATAAGGGAGTTTCTGGAAACACAGTTAAAAGGTCTTACAGAAATTGGCAAAGTAACACTCTTTCTAGTCCTTACAAATATACAAATAAACAACCACCTCCAGGAATACTTGCTAAATGGATTAAGAAGAAAGGAATTAAAGGGAGAGACCCTAAGACTGGGAGATTTATAAGCAATATGTCGTTAGCATTTATTATAGGGAGAAAGATAAAAAGAGATGGAATACAGGGAATTAGTTTCTTTCAAAAACCCCTTGGGTTAGAGTTTAGAAAACTTAAAGACGAAATAATGGCAGAGTTCAAAGTAGACGTAGAAGCATATATTACAACATATACAAAATTTTAAAAAATGGCAAATCAAAATTCAATAATAGAACAGTTTCCTCTATACGAGGTTATACCCGTAGGTCAGGAGATAGTATTTGTAGTTTCTAATGATACTGCGGTTGCTAATGAAACTAGGGTTAAATTTATAGCCCAAGTACATATAGGATCACAACCGCCTAACTTATCATCTACGGCAGATATTATAGGCACATTTAAAACAACACCAAATAATTCAGGTGTTGGAATATTTGATTTTAGAAGCATACTAGAAAGCTATGTAAAGTCAGAGAATATGGCGGTAGAGGATAGTGCTTATAAGTTAGCCGCAACATCATCTACTGCAAGACACCCAATACATTTAATAGATAAGTTCTCTAAAAATAATAATGCTATAAAATATATGGCAATACAATTTAAAGTAGAGTTTTTAGGTGCTGATGCTACGCAACCTAATGTTGTTACTACTGCGCCAGGCACCTCAGAAAACTCAAGTATCTTTAAAATATTTAACGGCTATTTAAAGTATGATAACATATTAAATTCAGACCTTAACTCTAATAACTTTGGTTTTGACTTGGAGGACTTTGAGCCTGTTGCTACATTCCCTACTGTAAACACTAGAAAGTTTCTTACTAATGCCCCTACTACTTTGTTTGCTAATATAGATGATTATGGAACATTTGCTTTTTTACAAACAACAGGAACTCTAGCCACTAATGTTGAGCAAATAGAATTTAAGTATTATGGTTCTGACGGTTCAGCTTTAGGTTCTGAAGTAGTAACTAAAGATTTATCTACGGGGGCTTTTGATGTATATAGTGCAGAATCAAAAAAACAGATACTTTATGTAGGTTCCTATCCTGCTAATTTAAGAAATTGGTCAAGTACTTTTCAGGCTTTAGTAACCGCAGGAACAATACAAGGTGGTTACTATACGGTAGGGCTAGAGAATGCAAGTGCTTTAGCTACAACTGCTCTTTACACAATAAATGTAAATTGTGAAAACTTACGGGGATATGAAAGTATTAGACTTTGTTGGATGAACCAATGGGGTGCGTGGGATTATTACACATTTACTAAAAAATCCACAAGAAGCCTATCTACACAAGGAACTACATTTACTCAGCTAGAGGGAAGTTGGAATGAAAGGGTATATAACACAGATAGTTTTAGAGGTGGCAAAAAGACATTTAGAAGAAACGCTACGGAAAGAATAAGAATAAATACAGATTATATATCAGCAGATAACAATGTGATATTTGAAGAATTGATAAATAGTCCTGAAGTTTATTTATTAGATGGTTTCCAAACAGATGTAAACTATGCTTTACTAAATAACTATGTAACACCTGTAAGGGTAACAACATCTAGCTTCACAAAAAAGACAATAGCAAATGACAAGTTAATAGATTACACTTTTGAGATAGAAAAAAGCAAAACACTAAGAACACAAACAGTTTAAAATGAGCATACAACTAATACTTTATCCACAGTATTTTGACGGTCAGAATCCTTTAAGTTCTATTGTTAATCAATATATAGTTGACGGGGTTGGCTTTGCTAGTGTAAATTCATCTAGTTCAACGCTAAGTGTGTCAGGAAGTTTACCAGATGCGTATGTTACGGCTAATACATTTAATGTAAACACTTGGCACAGATTTAGTGCTACTACTGGATTTGTTTCTCAAACAAGCGGTTCTATATCTTTACTTAATGGCACGGGTATTTTACAAAGACTTTCTAATTTATCTGTCGGGGCTATATATGAAATAACATTTGAGATAACAACAAACTCAGGGGCTATAAAAGTTTACAGATATGATGGTAATACCTTTATTTCCCCTATGGTAAGTATATCAGGAACAGGAACACAAACAATGCAATTTACTGCAACATCTACTAGTGAAACTATTGTTTTTTATAGCACTACTTCTGTTATTATAATAAGCAGCATATCTATCAAAAACACTAATATTAGCCCAAGTCAAATTCTTAGTGAATTAGGGAATGGTCAAGTTATTCTAGACCTATATGAAGATGAAAACATCCCATTGACTTTAAGTGTAGATGAGTTTAAAAATGTAGCAGAGAAAGTACAAAGCTATTCTAAGGCGTTTCAGCTTCCTGCTACTAAAAGAAATAACAAAATATTTGATAACATCTTTGAAATAACAAGAACTACAACAGGAATTGTACCACAATTTAATCCTTATGTAAAAACTCAATGCGAGTTAAAACAAGATGGCTTCATTTTATTTGAGGGTTATTTAAGGCTAATAGATATATCAGATAAAAATGGAGAGATCAGTTATAATGTAAATTTATACTCTGAAGCAGTTGCATTAGCAGATGTGTTGAAAGATAGAAAGTTTAGTGATTTAGACTTTAGTGAGTTGGCGCATAATTACGACAAAGTTTCTATTAAGAATAGTTGGGATAATGCCACAGGGTTACCATTGATAAACCCGTTACCTACAAGTAGTTTTGCTTATAGTGGAACTTTAGGTGCTAATAATACTGCGGTTTTAAAATACCCATTTGTAGACTGGCAACACGATATTCTGTTAAGTAACGGTACTGCGGGAACGGCTAACTTTCCTCAACTATCTTCTTTAGAACAAGTGTTTAGACCGTGGATACAATTAAAATATATAATAGATAGAATATTTGAAGCTACACCGTTTAGTTATACTAGCGAGTTCTTAGAAAGTGCAGAGTTTACTAAACTATTTATGGACTTTAATTGGGGTTCTGCTGAATTACCTTCTTTTATAGCACCTAACCCAAACTCAGGGGCGTTCGGTAGTGCTTCAGGTATGTGGGCTAAAACAACAGGGTCTACCTCTCAAACTTCCGTTGAAGCAGGAACATCATATACAAGCCTAGAGTTAACAGATTTATTCTTTGGTCAATTTTATACTACATTACCCGCAACCTATAATGATGCTACACACACAATAACTGCAACCGCAGATGGACAAATTTATAGTACTGATGGGCATTGGGAAATAGAAAACACATCAGGATCAGCCCTTGTCGTTGATTGTCGTTGGCTTAAAAATACCTCTACCGTAGTTGCTAGTTCAACATTTACTATTCCTGCAAATAGTCATAGTACTTGGAACTTTAACTTTTCTTCCACATTAGTTACGGGAGACACTTTAAAAGCACAATTCAAAAGAACAGGAGGTAGCACGGGAGATATTAGGCAATATGAAAACGGTACATCATACACTGCATTAGTTATTTGGAACATAGGCTCCTCAGTTGTAAATAACAACCAAATACTACAAACACTTAGAGGGGAACTTGGTCAGTTTGAATTTTTAAAAGGAATTTTAACTATGTTTAATTTAGTTACTATCCCTGATAAGCAAAACCCTAACAATATACTTATAGAACCATATGCAGATGTGTTTATAAAAAATACAAGTGGTACTTCTTTGGCAGATAGGGGTGTTTCTCACGACTGGACAACTAAGATAGATATTGAAGATATTAAATTACAACCGTTAACAGATTTAAAAAAGAACACTAAGTTTCAGTATGCTGAAGATGAAGAAGACTTTACATTTAAGCTATATAAAAACAGTACACAATCTCCCTCTGAAGATTCAGGGCATTTATACGGCAGCTTATTATATGATGCTTCACAGTTTACTGTATTAGGCGGAGAAGAAGTAATAAGTGCAGAGCCGTTTGCTGCCACAATTCCTAAACCTTTATTTGACCAATTTAATGATTTTGTTGTTCCTGCAATATTCACGGCTAATGATGAGCAAACTGAGTATACAGGGTTTGACAATGCACCTCGTATTATGTATAATAACGGGGTAAAGACTTTAGATAATGGTGTTACATATTTTATAGATGCACAAAACGGACAATCTTCTGAAAATCAATCACAATTTTTACAGTTTAGTCATTTAACAGATGTACCTGCATTAACTAATACTGCATTTGGAACTGCTCAATCTCAAGATTACAATTTTGGAGAATGTCAGTTTTTTGATGGACTTGGTTCTGCACCAACTGAGAACCTATTTACACTTTATTGGCTACCTTATTTTGATGAACTGTATAATTCAGATACCAGGATTATGACATTAAAGGTTAATTTAACATCTTCTGATATTACTAACTTTGATATGTATGATACTGTATTTATTAAAAATAGAGAGTTTAGAGTTAATAAAATAAACTACAAACCAAACGAATTATCAACTGTTGAATTTATACTAATACCATAATGGCAAAAGCAACCATACCATATCTAAAAGGCTTTGAAGTCAAACCACACGCAACTGATCCAACAGGGGTTGTATATTTTACTAATGGCGTTGTTATATTAAAACCCAATCAGGTACAATGTGAAGCCTACGGATACACTTATGATGAAACCGCAGGAGTGTGCAGAGCCTTTGCCTTTAACCCTAATTTAAATAGAAATGTAAACAATACTAACAACACTATTAAAGGGTCTAGAAACACTACGGGGCAAGGAACAAACAACACGCAAATATTTGGGGAAGAAAATAATGTGCAGGGTATGTCTCGTAATAATATTATTGCGGGTACTAAGAATGAGATTGTAAATGGCGTTAACAACACATTTGTATATGGTACATTAGCAGAAGCAAGAAACGACAATAGCATAGTATTAGGTGGTAATGCAGCAGGAGATACATTAGGAGAAAGACAAAGTTTTACACTTATGTACGGGTGTCAAACAACAAACAATAGTACGGTAGATAGTTTCTTAAATAACACTACTGATAGTTTTTTTATTCCAGAGGATAATGCGGTGTATTATTTTCAATCAGAAACATTAGCAGTTAGGGTAGCAGGATCAAGTGGAACAGGAGCGGTTGGTGATTTTAAGGCTTGGGTAGAAAGGGGGGTAGTTAAGAATGCAGCAGGAACATTAAGCATAGATAGATCAAGAACAAGCCCCGCAGATAACGGTGGAGGTTTGTCTGGTTGGTCTCCAATTAATGCAGTTAGTGGTGCTAACTTTAGGCAGACAGTAAAGGGTGCTAACAATATGACAATAGAATGGGTAAGCACTATAAGAATTATGCAAATTAAAACAGGGGTTACATTATCATAAATAAATTATTATGGCAAAAGAAGTTTTAGAATTAGAAGTAAAAACAAATGTTTCGGGGGCAACCTCAGAGATGAAAGATTTAGGGGGTGTGATTAAAGAAAACATTTCAGAAGTAGAGGAATTAAATCAGCAGTTAGAAATACAAAACGAGGTTGTAAATAAGCTAGAAACTAGTCTATTACAAATGAAGCAGCAACAGGCTGTAAATTCAGATTATGAAAATAGCGTTTCAGGTCTAACTCAAAAAATAAAAGAATCAACCGTTGAATTACAACTTGAAAAACAGGCACTAAAGACTTTAAGGGCGGAACAAAAAGCTGCTACAAGAAGTGTTAGGACTTTAGAGAAAGCACAGAAAGACCAAGTAAAACAAGCGTTTGCAGGAATTAAGCACTTCAATATTATGGGTGTTTCGTTAAGGCGAATAAGGTTAATGGTTAGGGGTATTATACCTGCATTTAAATTGATGTTTAGAACAATTAAAATGGGTATGGCTTCTACGGGTATTGGAATACTTGTTCTGTTGCTTACTTCTCTTATTACCTCTATGATGAGTACGGTTAAAGGTGCTTCTTTCTTACAGGCTCAATTAAAGGTTATTGGTAAAGTTGTTAAGACTTTATTAGTACCATTCCAAATATTAGGAGACTTTATTATTGATTTATTTGGAGTTGATGATAATAG
>VTLG01002664.1_pt1 | contig 21564 bp, 34 predicted proteins | sample 4694571 | NCBI WGS metagenome assembly VTLG01 (sample SAMN12604809, study PRJNA352737) | marine metagenome | biome: ENVO:00000447; feature: ENVO:00000209|ENVO:00000569|ENVO:01000036; material: ENVO:00002151; isolation source: viral sequences binned using virsorter ... | reverse complement strand
AATAGTAGATGATACTCCTGAAGAAGATCGTAGACCAAAAAAAGCAGAAGACACTACACCAGAAGTTGATGATGAAGCTGTAGATAAAGAAATATCTGATTACAGTAAAAAAGCTGGTGATCGTATTGCAAAAATTAAATACGAATATCACGAAGAACGTAGGGCTAAAGAAGCTGCTACAAGAGAATCTAAAGAAGCTATAACAAGATTGCAAACTTTAATGTCTGAAAACCAAAAATTACAAACTATGGTTGAACAAGGCGGTGAAGTTTTAAATAAACAAGCACATAACAATGCTTTGTGGGCAAAACAAAATGCTCAAGCAGAATTTAAGAAAGCTTATGAAGAAGGTGATGCAGATGCAATGTCAAAAGCACAAGAATTGCTTTCTAAAGCAACTTTAGCTGAACAACAATCACCATCTATGGCACAAAATTTGCAAAATCAGATTGCATCTAATATACCAATTCAAGAACCTATTTTACAACAACCACAAATTGATCCTGAAATGCAAGTATGGGCACAAAAAAATCCCTGGTTTATGGGAAGTGAGCCTGTGCATAAAGAAATGACTTCTTATGCAATGTATTTAGATCAAAGTTTACAAGCTAAAGGTGTAGACCCAGCTAGTAAATCAGAAGAATATTATAATGAAGTTGATAAAGCTATGAAGCTACAATTTCCAACCTTTTTCGGTGTAACTTCTACAAATGAAACAGAAATGCTTCAAGAAGAAACACCAAAACGACAACCTTCAACAGTTGTTGCATCCGCAACGAGGGATAGCGGAAACAAAAAACCCACGCAAATCCGTCTTACTCAGACACAAGTTAAGCTAGCTCGCCAACTTGGTATAAGTCCTGAGCAATACGCAAATCAATTATTAAGGGAGAGTTAAATGTCAGAAGAAAATAACAATATTGAGGAAGTTTCAACTGATACTCCTACAGACCAAGAGCGTACTCCTAGAGAGACAGAAAGCCGAGAGGCTACTCAGCACGAACATAGCTGGGAAAATGCTGCTAATTTACCAACACCTAACCCACAAGAAGGCTGGGTATATAGGTACATCAGAACAGCCTTATTAGGTCAAGCTGATAACCCTAATGTATCAAGACGTTTTCGTGAAGGGTGGATTCCATGTGAACTACAAGATCATCCAGAACTTCAAATACACATGATGGACCACGGATCAGAATGGGCAAAAAAAGGTAACATTGAAATTGGCGGTCAATTATTATGTAAAATGCCTGCGGAAAAAGCGAAAGCTAGAGATAAGCACTTTGGAGAACTTGCTAAATCTCAATTAGATTCTGTAGACAACGTATATTTTAAAGATCAAGATAATCGAATGGCGACCAAACAAGTGTTTGAACGCAAGTCGAGGACTTCTTTTGGCAAAGATTCTTAGGAATCTTTAATAATTAATTAAATTTTAAGGAGACAATTATGTCAACAACAGCAACTCCCTATGGGAGCAGACCGATTGGTACTATTGTTGGAAGCCCTTATCAAGGAAAAGTTACTCATTACAAAATCAAAAATGCGTATGGTACATCCATATTCTATGGCGATATTGTAAAGTTTGGCGATGATAATCCAAATACCACTATCCAAAAAGATACTGGTACTACATCTTTAACACCTATTGGTGTTTTCCTTGGTTGTGCTTACACCGATCCTACCACAGGTCAATTCACACCAAATCAATATTTCCCAGCTTCAACGGCTGCGGATGATATTGTTGCGTATGTTGCAACCGATCCTTTTATTATCATGCAAATGCAAGGCGATGAAACTCTTGGACAAGATGACTTGGGCAAGAATTGTGCTATCGTGCAAACAGCAGGTAGTACAGCTATCGGAAACAGCAAAAACGCAGTCGATGGGAATACAGCAGCTACCACCAATACACTACCTTTAAAGATTATTGACTTTGTCGATGGTCCTGATAGTGAAGTTGGTGACACATATACTGATGTATTAGTAATGTTTAACGTAGGGCATCAACTGCTCAACACAACTGGCATAGGCTAAGGAGTAAATCATGGCAGCTATATCAAGAGCAAATGAGCTAAAACAACTTCTACCAGGACTTAATGCCCTGTTTGGGGAAGAATACGCTAATTACGAAAACGAGCATGAAGAAATTTATGTTTCAGAAAATTCCGAAAGATCATTTGAGGAAGAACTGAAACTATCTGGCTTCGGTGCAGCACCAGTAAAAGACGAAGGATCAACTATCAGTTATGATGTTGCTCAAGAATCTTTTGTGGCTCGTTACACACACGAAACAATAGCTATGGGCTATTCAATCACAGAAGAAGCAATGGAGGATAACCTCTATGTTTCTCTCTCTGGTAGATATACTAAAGCGTTGGCTCGTGCAATGGCTTACACAAAACAAGTTAAAGGTGCATATCCGCTTAATAATGGATTCAGCACTACTTTTTCTTCAGGTGATGGTGTCGCTTTATTTAGCACAGCTCACCCACTTGTAAGTGGTGGAACTAACAGCAACAGACCTTCTTCAGGTGCTGACTTGAATGAAACATCTTTAGAAGATGCAATCATTCAAATTGGTAAATATACTGATGAAAGAGGTCTTAAAATTGCAGCTAGACCAAGAAAACTAATAGTACCATCTGATCTTCAGTTTGTTGCTACTAGACTATTGCAAAGTGATTACAGAGTCGGCACTGCTGACAATGACATCAATGCAATCAAAACTAATGGAGTGATTCCAGAAGGTTATTCAGTTAATCATTATTTAACTGATACTAATGCTTTCTTTATCACTACTGATGTTCCTGATGGCATGAAACATTTTGTCAGAAGTCCTATGACTACTGCAATGGATGGTGACTTTGAAACTGGTAATGTTAGATACAAAGCTAGAGAAAGATATTCTTTTGGAGTATCTGATCCACTAGGTATCTTTGGTTCACCAGGTAGTTCGTAAGAACTAAAATAAGAGGGGTAACTAAGTTGCCCCTTTTTTTTCTAGGGATTTTATTAACTTATCTATCAACTGCCCTAGCAGACTTGCCAAGATGATAGATTTTTTCCTTTAGGAGGAAATATGGCTAACACAACATTCAATGGACCAGTTAGGTCTGAAAATGGTTTTAAAACCATTGATATTAATTCAACGACAGGTGCTGTTACTGATGGCATGGTCGTTAATGCGGATGGTAACTTTTATAACGATGCAGGTGGGCATATTCAATATGCTGCTGCTACAGGTTATGGACCATCTGATCTTATTGTTGGTAAAGGCGGAAGCCAATACGGAACAGTTAATCCTTATGCTGAAAGTTCAACACAACTTTTTCCATTAGGTTCTACATTAGTTTATGGTAACAATGTTTATCGTTACGTTGAAATAGGTGGTACTGCGGTTACAGCAGGAAAGTTATTGCAACACGCAGCTATTGTTTCTAACCATGCAAATATGACAGCAACAGCAGCAGTTGCAGCAGGTGAAACAGCTATTTCTGTTGAAACAGGCGGAACTGATTTAACATTAAACCAATACGCAGATGGTTACTTATGGGTAAATGATGTAAATGGTGAAGGTCAAAACCTTAGAGTTAAATCTAATCCAGCACATGATCACTCGGCTGACCCTTCTGTAGTTATTACTTGTTATGATGCACTTGCAACTGCTTTAACTACAAGTTCACAACTTTCTTTAATAGAAAATCCAAATACAAACCTTATAGTTGCACCAGCAACAGAAACAGGTGCGTTAATGGGTGCTACTGTTATTGATATGACAGCAGACTATTATGGTTGGGCTGTTATTAAAGGACCAGCAGCTTTATTGACTGTAGGAACTTTGGTTGTAGGTAACGCAGCAGTTCGTTCAGGTGGTACAGCAGGTGGAGTTGCTCCAGCAACAGACAACGTACTTCAAGAAGTTGGTGATGTAATGGCTGTATCAGCAGATACAGAATACTCACTAATTAATATGAACTTAGGTTAGGAGTAAATTATGGCAGATGCAGTAACTTCTCAAACCATTATAGATGGTGAAAGAAACTGTATTATGAAATTTACCAATGTCAGCGATGGTACTGGCGAATCCGCAGTAGCTAAAGTAGATGTTTCTGCTTTAGAGTCTAACGCATCAGGCGTAGCCTGTTCAGAAGTTAGAGTTATGCGAGTAAGCCATGCCATTGTTGGTATGTCAGTTCAACTGTTTTTAAATGCTACATCTAATGTTCTTCTTATAGAATTAGCTGAAAGTAGTAATGGGCACATGGACTTCAAAGACTTTGGTGGACTTCCAAATAATGCAGGTAGTGGTAAAAATGGCGACATTTTATTTACTACAAAAGGTCACAGTTCAGGAGACACTTACTCTATTGTTTTAGAGATGGTTAAAGTGTATTCTGATTAATAGGAATTTATTATGGCAAAAAATAAAAATTATGTAATTTCTGAAACTGGAGAATTTCCAGCACAATATAAAGTTTTACATCTAGATGAAGATGGTATCTATAGACCTGTATTTGGTCCTGATCCTGACTTAGAAGATGCAGAGCGTAAATGTGCAGAAATGAATGGTGATAGAGCAAGAAACGATAAAGGACAACTTATCGGTGATGATCCATCTACACCTGATGTTAATGAAGCTTTTGTTGGTGGTAAAAAACCAAAGAAAAAAGCTGTAAAAAAAACACCAGCTAAGAAAGCACCAGCTAAGAAAACTACAACTAAAAAGAAAACTACTAAGAAAAAGTAGTATCATTTATATTTATAATACTCTAATAAAACGGAGTATTATATTTATCCAATAGGAAAAATTATGAAAAAATCTAAATACATGAAAGGTGGCGGTAAATCATCTAAATATAAAGCTGCTGGCGGTATGAAAACCGAAGTAGGCAAAGAAGCCAAAGTTCAAACTTACAATGAATATGTAAAAAAAATGTTTGGTGGTGGAGCTACTAGCCAACCAGGTGTAAAAAAGAAAAGAACTAAAGGCATGGCTAGAGGTGGAATGACACCAGCACAAAAAAGTGCTTTTTTTAAAGGACCTAAAAAATCTGGAATTGCAGAAATTCAAGAAGGTGATTTAAAACAAGTTAGACCTGGAAGGGCTACTGGTGGACCAACACAACCATCTAGAGTAAGCAAAAAAGGAAAAAGTTTTAAAAAACCTACTGTAATAGAAGGAAAACCTATGCGTATTACTAGAAAAACACCACAGGAATCTAAAGTTCGTAAGAAACCTGGAATGGCTGGTGGTGGTAATTTAACTATTAATAAAAAATTAATTGATAAAATGACACCTAAACAATTAAAAAGTAAAACTATGACTGATTACTTTAATAGCAAAGTAAGTGAATCTAGAAAAGGTAGAAAAAAAAGACCTGGTAGATAAAAAAGTCAATTAAATTTTTCTAATGACTAAAAGAAAACGAGAAAATCCTATACCTAAAACAACTAAAGGTAAAGGAGCTAATTATCGCTCTACTAAATCTGGTGCTGGTATGACCAAAAAAGGAGTTTCAGCTTATCGTAAAGCAAATCCAGGGTCTAAATTAAAAACAGCAGTCACAGGCAAAGTAAAAAAAGGTAGTAAAGCTGCTAAACGCAGAAAATCTTATTGTGCAAGGTCAGCAGGACAATTAAAAAGAAGTTCAGCTAAAACAAGAAACGATCCTAATTCTAGGATCAGGCAAGCTCGTAGAAGGTGGAAATGTTAATATGACAATATCAAGAACAAACATGAGAAATCAAATAACAAAAGCACCTGCGTCTAAGAAAAAAGTTACTAAAACTAAATCGGGTGTAACTATAACTAGAATTAAAAAGGAAAAATAATGGCTACAAGTGGAACTACTACATTTAACTTAGACATAAGCGATATTATGGAAGAAGCTTATGATCTTTGTGGATTAGAGTTACGTTCAGGATATAGCTATCGTGGAGCTAAAAGAGCTTTAAATTTAGTATTTTTAGAATGGCAAAACAAAGGATTAAACCTGTGGACAGTAGAACAAGGAAGTGCAACTCTAACAGCAGGAACAAGTAGTTATACTATAGATGCTAGTGCTTTAGATGTTGTTGATGCCTTTATTAGAACTAATGCTGGTAATACTTCTAATCAGTTTGATCAAAGATTAAATCGTATATCAAGAACTGAATACAATCACCAATCAAACAAATTAACACAATCAAAACCTACGCAATTTTATGTAGATAAAGATAATGATGCTGTAAAAATAGTTTTGTGGTCAACCCCTGATTCTCAAGAAACATATACATTAATATATGATTATGTAAAAAGAATAGAAGATGTTGGTATTGTAGCTAGTAATGAAGCTGATGTTCCTACAAGATATCTTCCATGCCTTACTTATGCTTTAGCTTATAATTTAGCTTGTAAATCACCAGAAGCTCAACAAAGAGTTCCTATGATAAGACAACGCTATATGGAACTATGGGAAGAAGTAAGTGAAGCAGATAGAGAAAAAGCATCCATAAGATTTGTTCCTGATTTAACAATGAGTGGTTATTAATGGCATATGCAAGAGCGAGTAAAGCTCTAGGACAATGTGATCGTTGTGCTTTTAGTTATAAGCTAAATGATTTGCAATATGAAATATACGATGGTGTTAGAAATGGATTGCGTGTTTGCAAAGAATGTTTAGATGAAGACCAGCCTCAATTAAAACTAGGTGAATTAAATGTGGTCGATCCACAAAATTTATATAATCCTAGAGTAGATACAGGAGAAAAAGATTCAACTAGTTACTATTCATTTGATCCTATTGGAGGTGGAGTCACAGAATTTGGTTCTTCAACAATGGGTTTAGATATAAAAGGTGAAATTGGTAAATTAACAGTGAGTACAGAATGAGTTGGACATTTACAACATTAAAATCAGCTATACAAGATTATACGCAAAATACAGAAACATCATTTGTTTCTAATTTACCTACTTTTATTGTACAAGCAGAAGACAGAATAATAAAATCTGTTGAGTTACCTAATTTTAGAAAAAATGTTACTGGAACATTTACAGCAAGTAATCAATATTTAGCCACTCCTAGCGACTATTTATACCCTTATTCTTTAGCTGTATTAGATAGTGATAGTAATTATAGTTATCTTTTAAATACTGATGTAAGTTTTATGAGAGAAGCTTATCCTCTTGCTTCTACTACAGGCACACCAAAACATTACGCACAATTTGACGACAATACTTTTATAGTTGGTCCTACACCAAACGCAAATTTTACAACAGAATTACATTATTTTTATGTACCTCAATCTATTACAGTAGCTTCTGATGGAACAACTTGGTTAGGTACAAATGCTCCAGAAGTATTGCTTTATGCTAGCTTATTAGAAGCATATACTTTTATGAAAGGTGAACCTGATTTGATGATGAATTATGAAAAAAGATTTCAAGAAGCATTGCAACGATTAACATTAGAATCAGATGGTTATAATCGCAAAGACGCATACAGGGATGGACAAAGAAAAATAAATGTCTAATGACCCTATTAAAGAACTAGAAGGCAAAGATATTGCAATAGTTGCTATGGGTCAAAGTCAATTAGATTTTCATTTAGCTCAAACACACAGTATATTTTTTGATGAAATATGGGCTATAAATGCCATGATAGGAGTTTTACCTAACATTGATAGAGCATTTATATTAGACCCTATGAGTCGTTTTTTTGATACTGAAGATGCTGGCACAATGACTCCAATGATGAGAAATAAATTGCCATTGGTTGATTATCCTATTTATTCTTGTGAATTAGATGAAAGAGTACCTGCTGTAGAAGAATATCCTTTAAGACAAATAGTTGAATATTCTAAAAGTGCTTACTTAAATAATACAGTAGCTTATGCAATAGCTTATGCTTTATGGAGTAAAGTAAAACAAATATCTATTTTTGGTGTAGACTTTACTTACCAAACTAATATGCACTTTGCAGAAGCAGGAAGAGGATGCGTAGAATTTTGGATAGGAAAATGTATTAATCAAGGTATAAAAGTGGGGATAGCACCACGTTCATCTCTTTTAGATACAGATGTAGACACAAAAAATAAATTATATGGGTATCATAGATTAGATAATCCACAAGTTACTTTTCAAGATAATTATGGCAATATAAATGTTTGTAAATGGTCTGATATGCAACAAACTGAAATAAAAAAACCAATAGGTATAATAGGCAGAGAAGATTTAAAACCAGTTGAGCCAAAAAAATATTAATGCAAACAGATAAATTTGAAATTTCTATAGGTGATTTAGGAGTACAAACTACTACTAATAGAGGTCATACTATTGAAGAGGTAGCTGAAATGGCTACTAATAAACTAATTTCTATAAGTGATACTGCTCCTATGGAAATAAAAGCACAAGCTCATGCTTTTAGAGCAAGAACTAAAATGGTTATTGCACATTACATACAAGAAGGAATAAAAAATCATACTTGTACTATATGCAATGAATTGGAAAAACAAGGTCATAAAGACCTGGCAAATATAATAAGGAGGCTGTAATGGCTATTACTCAAGCAATGTGTACGTCTTTTAAGAAAGAACTTTTAGAAGGTGTCCATAATTTTAAAAACTCAGGTGGTAACACATTTAGATTAGCACTATATACAAGTAGTGCAACTATGAGTGCAGCTACTACTGCATATACAACTTCACAAGAAGCTAGTGGAACTAACTATACAGCTAAAGGTGATGCTTTAACTAGAGTAGACCCTACTACTTCAGGTACAACTGCATTTACAGACTTTGCTGATTTAACTTTTGGTACAGCAACTGTAACTGCAAGAGGTTGTATGATCTTTAATGATTCAGCTTCAGGTGATCCAGCAGTAGCAGTATTTGATTTTGGTGGAGATAAAACTTCCACAGCAGGTTCTTTCACTATTACATTCCCAACTGCTGACGCATCAAACGCTGTTATAAGAATAGCATAGGAGTTTAAGTGGCAACTGGATGGGGTCGCAGTACATGGGGTGATGGACCTTGGGGTGCAACCGCAGTATCTGTTGCCGTTACAGGATTAGCTGGTACAACAACATTAGGTGCTGAAACAGTATCTGGTGATGCTAATGTAACTGAAACAGGATTAGCTGGTACAGGAGCATTAGGAACAATTCTAGCATCTGGTTTTGCTATAACAGGTGTATCAGGAACAGCATCAACTGTAGGTCTTGGTGATGAAACAGTAACTTGTGATGCAAATGTGTACCCTACAAACGTAGTTGGTACAACAGCATTAGGAACTTTAGGATTAGTAACCAATAATATTATTTCAATTACTGGTTTAGCTGGAACATCTGCATTAGGTACAGAAACAGTACAAGCAGATTCAAATACTTTATTAGAAAATGTTTCAGCTACAGGACAAATAACAAATTTATTAGTTTGGGGTTTAATAGATGATTCACAAACACCTAATTATTCAACGATTTCTACAACACAATCTCCTAACTGGAGTGAAGTTGCTTAATAATATATAATTTTTACACGAGGAAAATAAATGGCTAGTACATATGTAAATGATCTAAGACTCAACGAAATGGCTACTGGAGATGCCAGTGGAACTTGGGGAACAACAACAAATACAAATTTAGAGTTGATCGGAGAAGCTTTGGGTTATGGCACAGAAGGAATTACCACTAACGCAGATACACACACAAGCACAATAGCAGACGGAGCTACTGACCCAGTCAGAGCTATGTTTGTTAAATACACAGGTACATTAGATTCAGCTTGTACAATTACTATTGCTCCTAACACAATAAATAGAATGCAATTTATAGAGAACGGAACAAGCGGTTCTCAAAATATAATTATTTCACAAGGCTCTGGTGCTAACGTAACTATACCTGCTGGCGATACTAAAGCAGTCTATTTAGATGGAGCAGGTAGTGGAGCAGCAGTTGTTGATGCTTTTGCCAGTCTTTCAGTCGTAGATTTAAAAGTACAAGACGATCTTACAGTTACAGATGATTTAATCGTTAATGGAGATATAGACCTAGAAGGAGCTATTGATGTTCAAGGCGCGACTAACCTAGACAATGTGGACATTGATGGTGCTGTAGATATGGCTTCAACTTTAACTGTAGCAGGTGTTGTAGACATTACAGATACCACAGATTCTAGCGATGCGACAGGAGATACTGGAGCTTTGCGTACAGAGGGTGGTGCAAGTATAGCTAAAAAGCTATATGTAGGTACTGATCTTGATGTAGACGGAACAACTAATCTTGATGTTGTAGATATTGACGGAGCTGTGGACATGGCTACTACATTAACTTTGGCAGGTAATGCAGATTTTAATGGAGACTTAGATGTAGACGGAACTACAGAAACAGATGCTTTATCTATAAATGGAACAACAATTACAGCTACAGCAGCAGAACTTAATTACACAGATGGAGTAACATCAGCAATACAAACTCAGCTTGATACAAAAGCTACAACAGGTAAAGCTATAGCAATGGCTTTAGTTTTCGGATAACATTAGGAGAATATTATGGCAAACCCAAATTTAGTAGCAGTTACCTCGATATACGGCAAAAGTATTCAAGGAGCATTAACTACTACAGTAACAACTGACTTATTAACTTGTGCAAGTGACAAGCTTATTAAAATCAATAGCATTATTATTGCCAACATTGATGGCACTAATGCTGCTACAGTAACAATGGGAATCATCAAAAGTGGTGGCTCAGTAGTTTTATTTGCTTCAACAATCTCTGTTCCAGCAGATGCTACTTTGGTTCTTATTGATAAGAACTCAAGTTTTTATCTACAAGAAGCTGATGTTTTAGAAGGTGGTGCAAGTGCTAACTCAGATTTAACTTACACCATTAGTTACGAAGAATTAGATGACGCATAAGGAGGTATTTAACAATGGCTCATTTTGCAGAACTTAATAGCAGTAAAGAAGTATTACGAGTAATCGTAGTTTCTAATGATGATGTAAACGCTAATGGTGGTGATTTACACGCAGACGCAGAAACTTTCGTAGCATCTATTGTTCCACATGGAACAGGCGGAGCATCTTGGAAACAAACTTCTTATAACAATAACTTTAGAAAACAATACGCAGGTATTGGTTATACTTACGATTCATCAAAAAATAAATTTATATCACCCAAACCTTACGCATCATGGTCTTTAGATTCTGATGATGATTGGCAAGCACCAGTAGCTCTTCCAAATGTTACAGAAATAAGTTCTAAGTCAGTTATGATGACTTGGGATGAAGATAATCAAAAATGGCTAGGTTCTACTGAATCAGCTAATTACGAATGGAACGCTACTGATCTGGAATGGAATGAGGTCTAACCATGGCTGACTTAAATGGCGGAATAGTAGGTGTAGATAACCCACCAGTTGTAGGCTCTGAAACTATAACAACTTTTAATTCAAGCGGTACTTTAACAACAGCTTCGACAACAACCTCACTTGAATACTTAGTCATCGCAGGCGGTGGCGGAGGCGGTGGTACAGTAGGTGGCGGTGGCGGAGGCGGTGGTTATAGAACAGCGACTAGTTTTGGTGTTGATGCTTCTACAGGCTATCCAATTACTGTAGGTGGAGGGGGTACGGCTCAAGCAGACCCTTCAGGAAACGGAGATAATGGTTCAAATTCAGTATTTTCTACAATAACTTCAGCAGGAGGTGGAGGTGGCGGAGCATTCACAACAGCAACAGGTTCTAATGGTGGCTCTGGTGGTGGTGTTGGTGGTAGAAATTCTGCTGCAAATGGTGCAGGAGGTGGCTCTGGAAATACACCCCCTGTAAGTCCATCACAAGGTAGTGATGGTGGTGATCGTGGTGGCGGTGGAGCAAACGCACTATCTGGCGGTGGTGGAGGCGGAGGTGCTGGTGCAGTCGGTGGAGATAGTAGGACTATCGGTGGCGATTATTATGATGGTGGTCTTGGTGGCGATGGTTTAGCTTCTTCAATCACAGGTTCTTCTGTAACAAGAGGAGGCGGTGGAGGCGGAGGCGGTGATATTAGTCAGTCTGCTGGTACTGGTGGAGATGGTGGTGGCGGTCAAGGAGCTGGTGGTGCTCGTACTACTGGTGCTGCTGTAGCAGGAACTGCCAATACAGGAGGTGGCGGAGGCGGTGCAGGTAATAGCACTGATGGAAAAAATGGTGGCTCTGGCGTAGTTATTATTAAAGAACCTGCAGCACCTACTACAGCTTCAGGGGTATGGAGTATGAACGCACTTTACGATTATGTAAAAGCAGGAACATGGACAACTTAATATGCCTAGATTAATCGGAGCAGCACAAACATCAGTTTTTCAAGAAGCCTTGAGCAATAATTATACTTCTAATTCAACTTTTACAGCACCTGCAACAAGAGACATTGAACTATTAGTAGTCGCTGGTGGCGGTGGAGGCGGAGGTAATCCAAGTCCAGGAGTGCATGGAGGCGGAGGCGGAGCAGGAGGAGTGGCTCATGGAACTTCTTATCCTATTGTAGAAGGAACAACCTATCCAATAACTGTTGGAGGAGGTGGCGCAGCCAATGCTGTTGGTTCTAATTCAGTTTTTACCAATCCTGTAAGCTCTCCTGAAACAGTTACATCCACAGGAGGTGGAGATGGTGGTGTTGCGGGAGCAGGAGCAGCAGGTGGTTCAGGCGGAGGCGGTGGACAAGGAAGTGCAGGAGCAGCCAGCCAAGCAAATCCAGCAGGAGGTCTTACTGGTTACGGAGGAGCAGGTGGAGTAGGTCAACCTGGAACTGATGGCGGTGGCGGAGGCGGAGGCGGAGCATCCCCAGACGCAGGTAATGGCGGAACTACTTCTCCAGATTGGGCAGATGTTCCACCAGGAACAAGCTACCCTAACCCACAAGCAGGTGGTCAGGGTGGTGCAGGAAGACAATTTCCATCATATCCAGGAGTTGGTACAGATAATGAAAATGCAACACCAGGCACAGGTTTTTTTGGTGGCGGAGCAGGTGGTGCAGGAGTAAGTAATACTACACCTTTTGGTGGACCACACAGAACATTACCTCAAAGTGGAGGTGGTGGTCATGGTGGGTATAATGGTGCAGCAACAGCAGGAACAGCCAACACTGGTGGAGGTGGAGGTGGTGGACACCATGGTTCAGATATAGGTGCAGGTGGCTCAGGTTTTGTAGGTATTAGAGCAGATCAAGTTTTTACTGGTTCAAGTTGTTGGGACTTGAGAGTTGTTTTTAGAGAACAAAAAGCAGGTGATTGGGCTTAAATTCTAATTCAAATGAATTTAAAATGGTACTACTGGTATTTTCAATCAGTTATTCCTGAAAGAATATGTGATGAGATTGTTCGTTATGGTAAAGAACAAGACAAACAAATGGCTCTTACAGGTAACGCTGGTAAAGACAAGAAAAAACTAACTAAGCTAGAACTTAAAAACATACAAAAGAAACGTAAGTCTGATGTTGTTTGGATGAACGACAGATGGATATATAAAGAAATACAACCTTATATAAATCAAGCAAATGCAAACGCTGGTTGGAATTTTGAATGGGATTGGTCAGAGTCTTGCCAATTTACCGAATACAAAAAAGGTCAGTTTTACGATTGGCATTGCGACTCATGCGAAGAACCTTATAACAATCCTGATCATAAAAATACACATGGTAAATTAAGAAAACTTAGTATGACTGTATCACTTACCGATCCTGATAAATATGAAGGTGGAGACTTAGAGTTTGATTTTAGAAACACAGATAAAGGCTCTCAGCCAAGAATATGTGAAGAAGTAAGAAAGAAAGGTAGTGTAATTATTTTTCCTTCTTTTGTTTGGCATAGAGTTAAACCAGTAACCAAAGGAATACGACACTCTTTAGTATGTTGGAATATAGGATATCCATTTAGATGAGTTTTGAAAAAGATAAATACCAAGTAATTAAAGGTGCTATATCAAAAGAACTAGCAGATTTTTGTTATCAATACTTTTTAAATAAAAGAGCAGTATCAGAACATTTATTTAAAGAAAAATACATTTCACAATTTACTGAATATTTTGGTGTATGGAACGATCAACAAGTACCTGAAACGTATTCTCATTATGCAGACATAGTAATGGAAACTTTATTACAAAAAGTTAAACCCATTATGGAAAAAGAATCAGGAGTTAAGTTAATTGAAACCTATTCATACGCAAGAATATATAAAAAAGGTGATGAGCTAAAAAGACACAAGGATAGATACTCATGCGAAATATCCACTACTATGTATTTAGGTGGAGATGAGTGGTCAATATTCTTAGAACCATCAGGAGAAAAAGGCAAAGATGGTGTAGAGGTTAAATTAGAAACAGGTGACATGCTTATGTATCGTGGTTGCGAATTAGAGCATTGGAGAAAACCATTTGAAGGTAAAAATTGCGGACAAGTATTTTTACACTACAACGATAAAAATAGTAAAAATGCTAAAGAAAATAAATTTGATGGTAGACCTATAATTGGTTTACCAAGTTTTTTTAAAAAATGATAAACTTAATAAAAAAAGAGGTAAATTAAATGGTGTATATAAATATATTTATGTGGATAACCGCTATTATTGCAATAGCATCACTTGTGGCTGCTGTAACCCCTACTCCTAAAGGAGATAAACTTTTAGCAAAACTTTATAAAGGGATTGATTTATTAGCATTAAACATAGGTAAAGCTAAAGATAAATCAACTAAAAAATAAATGGCAACTGCAAAAGATGCTTTAAATGCTATAGAATCACATGAAAGAGAATGTAAACTTTTATACAAAAGTATTGATGCAAGATTAGAAGCAGGTTCTAAACGATTTGATAAATTAGAAATGATGATATGGGCTGTCTATCCTTTCATTGTAGCATCAGTTGTAGCAGCAAAATTTATATGAGTAGACAAAAAAAATCGACAGTTAATAAAGCTGGTAATTATACAAAACCTACTATGCGAAAGCGTATATTTAACAGAATTAAAGCTGGTAGCAAAGGTGGTAAATCTGGTCAATGGTCTGCTCGTAAAGCTCAAATGCTTGCTGTAGCTTATAAAAAAGCAGGTGGTGGATATAAATAGTGTCTTATCTAATAAGCAACATACCGCATTTTAAATGTTGGGTTAGAAAAGAATTTACAGTAAATCATCAAAGATATCATGGAGAATTTTTACACGCTATAGCAATAGCAGTAAATACAATTCCAGACAGGTCACTTAGTTTTCAAGTAGTATTTACTGGATGTGAAGCTGAAGATAATGAAGCTAATATACATGGTGGTGCAATGTGGGCTAGAATGCCCATACAAGCCCTTGTAGCTGATATACCTGTTGCAGAGTGGGCATTACCTATGGAAGACCATTTAGCTCAACCTTGGGATTGTGAGGCAAGAAATCATTCAGTAGTTGTAATGGATAGAGTAAGTTCTAGTCCTTGGATATGCAAAATTGATAATGATTTTTATCAAGGCAAGTATTTATTTACTGTAGATTATACTGATAATTCTATTGCTGACTGTCCTGCACAACATAAACAATCTCACGTTATATATATTACAGAAGATTGTGAATGGAAAGGCAATATAGTTGCACTTCCAAATAATAGAGTAAGAGCTACTAGTCCTGCTTTATGGGTTACAGGAGAAGGTCCGCCAGATTTTGCTCCATCTCAACATATTCATTCAGCAGAAGGACATGAAAGTTATCTTGATCCTTTAACAACTTTTAACAATTTATATAGTGAAGGATTTGAAGAGGAAGATTAATGCCATTAAGAAAATCACAAAGAAGTTTGAAAAAATGGACAGGAGAAAAGTGGACCACTCCTAGTGGAAAAAAATCTTCTGAAACAGGTGAAGTATATGCACCTAAAGCACAAATTAAAAAATTAAAATCTACTTCTAAAGGTAGAAGTAAACTTGCTAGAGCTAATAAAAAAAAACGTGAAGCAACTAGAAAAGGTAAACAACACGCAAAACACGGATTGCATAAAGGAAAAAAAAGATAATGGAACAAAAATCAAAAGGTTTAGATGCAGGATTACTAGCACAAAGTTTAAATCAAAAAATTTTTGAAAATGAATATGTATCTAATATGTCTATAGCTGAAAATTTTGAAAAAATAATAGATGCTGCTAGAAACAAAGATGTATATAAATCAGAAGACTTTGATAAATTAGGTCTGGCTAGTGCAACTCGTATGAAAAGATTTACTGTAGGTGACCCAAATAAACCTAAACAAATGAAACTAAAACCCAGTCTTGGTTTAAGTTTACAAGAAATAGCAGAACAATATGATTCACCTTTAATTGGTAACTATGATGCAAAAAATCATTTAATGAAATTTTTAATGGAACAAAATATAAAAAATTCAGAATTTATTCCTAACCCAAACCAAGATAGGAGAATGTTTTAATGTATGAATACGCTTGTAAAGTTAAAAGAGTTGTTGATGGTGATACTGTGGATGTTGTTCTTAACCTCGGTTTTGACATTATGTATAAGTCTCGTGTTCGTTTATATGGCATTGATACTCCCGAGTCACGCACTCGTAATTTGGATGAGAAGGCTAGAGGAAAGATGGCTGGGGCTTTCTTAAAGAATGCAATAGATACTGGTAAAAAAGTAGTTATACAAACTAAATTAAAAGATTCTAGGGGTAAATTTGGCAGAGTTTTAGGTAATATAATTGTTGATGGAATAAATATTAACCAGTTAATGATAGATAATCATCATGCAGCAGCTTATTTTGGACAAAGTAAAGAAGATATCGAAGCAGTACATGATGCAAATAGAACAAAACTAATAGAATTAGGATTGTTTAAACCTGTTTAATAAAGGAGAAAAAAATGAATGATGGTTCAGGTAGATTTGGTGGAGACATGGATAGAAATGAGGTTGAAATTGACCTCAGTAAATTCATGGAATTGTTACAAGAACAATCTACTTTAAAAGATAGAATAAGAGAATTAGAAGATGAAGGAACTAAAAATCCTCATCAAAGGTGGATATTTCTTGCACAAGCCGTAGACAGTTGGCGTATATTTCCAAGAGCTTTTTTAAGCGTTTATATGTATTTACTGTACTTTACTACCTTTTGGTTTATGGATTTAGAATCACCTAGCTTTGAACAATCAGGATTAATTTCTATTGTAGTAGGTGCAGGTGCAGCATGGTTTGGTTTATATGCAGGTACATCAGGTTCTAGTAAGTCATTTAAAGGAGAAGATAAGTAGTGAAACAAAAAATAACCTTTATAGCAGTTTTGCTTTTTATAGGGTTATCAGAAGCATCAGATGAGCAACCCGAAAACCCAGACTGTACTGCGGGTTCTCAGTATTGCGAGCAAAATTCGTTAGACACAACTAACAACACAACAACCAACAACACTAACGTAAATACTAATACCAATACCAATACCAATACCAATACGACAACTACTACCAGTACAGCAAATAACACGAATGCCAATACTAATGTCAACACTAACACGACAACGACAACAGCAACAAATACAAATGCCAACACTAACGTCAATTCAAATACAAGTAATAACACTAACGTAAACACCAGTTCCGCAATCAATACGAATAACAATACTTCGACTGCTACTAATACGAATACGAATAATTCAACAGCGACTAATACTAATGTAAATACCAACACCAGTAACAGTACAGTCAACAGTACAGTAGATTCTAATAGTACGAGTACAACGAATAATACAAATAACAACACCAGTACCAGTACCAATAACAACACCAATACGAATAACAGCACCAGCACTTCGGACAATACAAACACCAATAACAACACTAATGTAAATCAATCAACGTCTGATTCTAAAGTTCAAACGGATAATAAAAATACGAATAACAACAATAGCGTTAGTGATAATACCAATAGGAACATTAATGAATCTAACACCACACAAACAATCAAACAGGAAATAACCAGTAAAGCTCCTCCTGCATCTGCTATTGCACCATCTATAATGTCTTATTCACAAGATTTATGTACTGTTGGAAGATCAGGAGCATTTCAAGGACAGGTGTTTGGTATATCTGGTGGCAGAACAGTTACAGATGAAAATTGTGAAAGACTTAAACTTAGTAAATACATATACGATATGGGTATGAAAGTCGCAGCAGTTTCTGTGCTTTGTCAAGATGTTAGGGTATTTCAAGCAATGGAAATGGCAGGCACTCCTTGTCCTTATATGGGTAAAATAGGTAAAGAGGCTGCAAATGGTTGGAAATCTAATCCTTCTCAAAGACCAGACGTTAAAGAATACAAATCTAACTGGATTAAACAATGCAAAAAAGGATTAAACCCTAATGATACAAACTACAACAAAGATATTGTAAGTGGAGTAAGAAAAGTTCTAACAAAAAGCACTAAGACCACAAAGCAATGTAAAAAAGAATGGAATAATGTGGGCTAAGAAACCAGACCCAGAATATAAAGCAGAATGGTTTGTTGTATTGGGTATGGTAATTCTAGGAATTACAGTTTTATTTTTATCTTTTAATGCCAAAGCCGATTACATTTATGAAGCTAACCAGTCTTTATACGATTTACAAACTAACACAACAGGTTCAACAGGATTAGGTTCAAATGACGATGCAGTATCTGGAGCATTTAATATAGGATTTACTTTTGATTTTTATGGTCAGTCTTTTACTCAAGCTAGAATGGCAACTAATGGCTGTCTGCACTTCAAAACAAGTGGTGCTTATTGTAGCGACTACACACCAGACCCATTACCAGAAGTAACTTACACGCTTTACCCTTTTTGGACTGATTTAATAAAAGATAATGGTTCAGCTATGAGAGCCAAAGCCTTTAATGATTACACTATTTTCGGCTGGTACAACATGAGGGAGTACAATCGTGCTAATTCCGATAACAGTTTTGAAGTCTGGTTATACCCTAATAATACTTATGAGTTCCGTTATGGTGAACTAGAAATTATTAACCATGATGTTTTGATAGGAGAACAAGGTAGTGCCTCACAAACTTACACATATCTTTTTCACGATGAATGTAGCACAGGCACAACTAATGTTGCAGGTACATGTGTAAACACTAATTGGAATAATACAGCCAGCAATACTTTACTTGAAGGTGGTGGTTCTTTATATGGCGATGGCACTAATCAATCATTATGTGCAACTACTCCTTTAACTTCAGCCAATTGTTCTGGTTATGCAGCAGCTTATCTGGCTCAACAATGTGCATTAAATTCTTTATATAATGAGGATTGTACTGGTTATACAGCAGCTTTTTTAACGCAACAATGTAATATAACTCAGCTTTATAGTCAGGAGTGTCCTTCCTATTGGAGTGCTTATGATGATCAACAATGCGAAGATGATCCTCAATACTCTCCCTCTTGTGCAGGTTACACACAAGAAGCCTCTGTTGCTTATTATGTAGAAGAAACAGACTATGGATATACCCAAGATGATATGTGGTATGACGAAGAATACAATGAGTGGTTAGACTCAGATGATCCTTGTTACGAAAATAACTGCATAGACTTTACCGATGCAGATTGGTACGCACTTGACATAGAGCAGTTTGGTCAAGAACAAGTAGATGAATGGTACGGAAACGATGTAGAGTTTTCTAATGATGGTTTTATTGAATACGGAACTGTGAATGAAGAAGACTATTGGACAGCCATTGACGATGGTATGGATGTATATGATTTAGAACAAGAAACAACATGGGCAGAAGAAGAACTTTATTTAGTTTCTTACGATGAAATTGAATACGATCCTTTGCCTTTTGATACTAGCGAAGAACTAATAGAAGATTTTATTCTCCATGAAACAGTATTGGTAGAAGACTACGAAGACCTAGATACTTATATAGAATTTGAAAGCGTTGAAGAACTTGATGAATGGTATGAAGAAGAACTGGAACAGATAGAGGAAGAAAGAATAGAAGAAGAATTACTGGCTGAAGAAGAAATTACAGAAGAAGTAGAAGAAGTATTAGAAGAAGAAATATTTGAAGAAGAAGTGGTAGAAGAACTTTTTGAAGAAATAGAAGAAGAAAGATTAGCTGAAGCAGAAGAAGAGATATTAGAAGAAAGAGAAGAAAGAAGTGGTGGAATTACTGCTACTCAACTAAGCGTAGTAGCCAGCACTATTCAAACAGCTTCTAATAGTGTTTCAGGTACTACGGCTCGTACATCGACTCGTGGATCAGGTTGGGGCAGTAGCACAAGTGGATCAAGTGGTAGTTATAACAGTAGTGGAGGTTCTGTTGTTAGCAGTACCGCAGGTAATACAACCACAACAGCAGTAGCTAGTGCAGCTTCAGGAGGTGGATTTTCTACCAGCAGTTCTCCTAGTATTTCAGATCAAATACAAACGGCACAAGTTCAAACCAACACAGTTTTAAGTTTAAGTCAGGATATGGGTTCAACTAGCGGAACAGGCGGTAGTACGCAAACTGTAAGTAATGTGACTACAGTAATAACTCCAATGCCAATATTTGATTCAAATCCACAAGTAGTAATGGCAGATATACAAGTAACCGATATGCAAGGTGAAATTGATACTGCTGTTGGAGGCGTAATGACTGCATCAGAAGCTGATCAAATAGCCGACCAAATAGTTGCTGATAATATTAAAGAACAACAAGAAGCAGGGCAAACTACCCAAGAAGAAACGGGAGAGTACGGAGATCAGTCTACTTTAGTAGCTTTTATGGGTTACGTTCCAGGGTTTGATGCTTATAAGGAAGTACAGATTCCACAACAGGAAACTTGGTACGAGCCAAAGGCAATCTATGCAGATGTTTCAATTTCAGATAACATAGAAGCGTTTTATGGATTAGCAAGAACGAACATTAATACAATGCAAAGTTTAATTAATCAACAACCTAATTTATAGGAGAAAAATATGGAATGGTTTAAATCAAAAGCAGGGCAGTTAATAGCTTTAGCAACTATTGTAAGCACTCTAGCAGGATTTGGTTATGCAGGGGCTGGTTACGTTAATCGTTTAGAAAACCTTGAGTCAAAGATTGGTGGTATCGGTGACACCAAACAAGCACAACAAATCATAGAAGAAAGGTTTACCGCCATAGAAACTTCTGTTGAATACATAAACAAATCTATAGACAGCATAGTGATTCCTGATAACAGTGAAAGCATTAGTTCTTTAAAAGCAGAACTTACAGGACTTTCTATTTCTGTTAAAGAATTAGAAAAAGATGTAGATAAATTAGAAGATAGCAGTGGTAACCCTTTGGCAAATTAATCGCAGCAGTTCTATTAAATGTTTAAACATAGCAATAAAAAACATCGGCTACGCCCGTTCGTTGTGTTGAATTATGTTTAAAGTAAGCATTGTTCTGGGCTTGTTGTTGTTAGCTTCAGGGGTTTGGATTAAAAGTTTAAACAATGTAATTGCTGGGCTTCAGGCAAATCAGATCGTACTGGAAACTGAAGTAAACAGACAGAACGAACAGATAAAAAAGAATTTAGAACAGCAAGCCAAGACTTATGCACAGATAGATAGTTTGAGTAAGAAGAATCAAGACTCAATGAGAGAAGTAA
>VTLG01000159.1_pt1 | contig 21564 bp, 19 predicted proteins | sample 4694571 | NCBI WGS metagenome assembly VTLG01 (sample SAMN12604809, study PRJNA352737) | marine metagenome | biome: ENVO:00000447; feature: ENVO:00000209|ENVO:00000569|ENVO:01000036; material: ENVO:00002151; isolation source: viral sequences binned using virsorter ... | reverse complement strand
GAATCAATTGTTCGGCAACAATCAAAAGGCCCTACAATCCTAGGCTTGCGGCCGTGGCGTCAATAAATAATGGTTTACTCTGAATGTTTGACGGCAGGGGGTAGCAAGGCAGGGGTACCCCGCTGGCGCTCCGCGCGCAGACAGTTGGATGGGACCACAACTTGTATCCGAGTACAGTAGGAGAACTTTTATGGCTAAAACACTAGCGAAGAAGATGGTTAAGAGGGCGGCGCCTAAGAGGAAACGCGCTCACAAGGCTGACGGTTCGTTTAAGGCGGATGATCCTTCGACGCCTGATATCAATGAGGCTTTTGTTCAGGAACCGGCCCCAGAGGTCCATAGAGAGGCTCAGAGGGCTGTTGGGTTACGCCGCCTTGGTGGCAAGCTGATTGGGTAGAGTTGTTGTTCCTAGCGTTCTACAGCCCGACAGATGTGCTTTGTTGGCCTCGGATATTGAGTATAAGGATTTTACGGACCCGCTTATTGGCCCGGTGGTTGATGCGGTTTTAGACAGGTATCGGGTTGATCTTGAAGACCCTTCTTATGTGCGGGTTGAGTGCCGTAAGGAGGGGCATGATTGGCATTCGGATAATGGGAGTCATATGCCGTGGTGTGCGGTTTCTGGGTCTGTTTTGTTGACTGAGCGCCCGCCCGATGGGGTGGGGGGTGTTTTAGAGTTTGAGGATGAGACGCCTACTCAGCGCCCGGGTGATTTATGGTTGTGGGATGCTCAGTCGGAGAACCGGCATAGGGTTTCCCGGCATGATGGCTGGCGTATTTGTTTATTGATGTTTTTGGCGAAAGCCTGAGAGTTTCCCCCTGGTATCATCCTCTCAACCTTGGCCGTGGAGGCCGGTTATATCCTTGTTGTTTAGCGCCTACCCAGGGGTGCTTGACTAGGTACCAGGGGGATTTAAATGGTAGAACCGAATAAGGTAATTATCCCGTATACGCCACGTCCTTTACAGCAAACGTTTCACCAACAGGCGCGGCGTTTCAATGTTTGCGTCATGCACCGACGGTTTGGCAAGACGGTGATGGCCATTAACTGGTTATTGCGTGAAGTCCTGACCTGTAAACGGAAGAACGCGCAGGGGGCTTATATTGCGCCCACCTATGCGGCGGCAAAGCGGATTGCCTGGGTCATGTTGCGTGAATATGCCGGGGTGATACCGAACGTTAAGTTTAACGAGGCGGAATTACGTTGTGATCTGCCTGACGAGAAGCGGATCTGGCTGCTGGGATCGGAAAATCCCGATGCTCTCCGTGGCCTTCGGCTTGACTCAGCCGTGCTTGATGAATATGCGGACATGAATGCGCGTTTGTTTCCTGAGATTGTCAGGCCGGCGCTTTCTGACTTTGGTACGGGCAAGTGCCTGTGGATTGGGACGCCCCGTGGCGACAATCAGTTTAGGACGATTTACGATACGGCCATTCGGAACATGGAAGATGGCGATGATGAATGGTTCGCCATGCGCTTCCCTGCCAGCCAGACGGGCATTATTCCCGAAAAGGAGTTGAAGGCCGCACGCGATACTATGGATGAAAGCCAGTATGAACAGGAATTTGAATGTTCATGGTCGGCGGCACTGGTGGGCGCCTATTACGCCAAGGCGCTCGACCGCATAGAATTGCAGGGTCAGGTCGGATCGGTTCCATGGGAGCCGAACGCGGAAGTCTGGACGGCTTTTGATTTGGGCATGCGCGATAGTACCGCCATATGGTTTGGGCAGACTATACGTGGCGAGGTCGGACATAGGATCATTGATTATTATGAAAGTTCGGGTGAAGGACTGCATCACTACATTGCTCACCTTCGTAGTCAACCTTACGTGTATAGTGATCATTATTTTCCTCACGATGTTCTTGTGCGTGAGTTGGGCAGTGGATCGTCTCGTTACGAAATGTTACAGGGGCTTGGGGTTCGGCCAACCGTTGTCGCCAAGTTGTCTCTACAAGACGGGATCGAAGCGGTGAGGGGGTTACTTCCCACCCTACATTTTGACCGCCAGAATTGTGCGTTGGGGTTAAAATGGTTAAGGCATTATCATCGCCAGTGGAATGACCGTTCGGCAACGTGGCGGGAGAAGCCGAACCACGATGCCAGTTCCCATTCTGCCGATGCCATGCGCTATGCGGCGATAGGGTTACGCGACGGTGACAGCAGTGATTACGCCATGATGGCGAAAACCGGGCGCCAGCCTGGGGGTCAGCCCGTAATAATTAGCGATTACAATGAGTTCGGTTAGTCTTATTGATGCCCGTTATCCTGATGTGGTGGAAATTGCGCGGAATATGCGGGAATTGGACGCTGAAGAAATATGGCCGGTGACGTATGCAAAGACGCCGGAGAATTTGGCATTAAGCACTGTCGCTGGCGTCGGCTTGAAGTATGTTGCTCGTTATGGGGCGGTGCCTGTCGCTACCTGGGGCGCATCAGAAATGAGGCCAAAGGTGGTAAGCGTCTGGATGTTCGCCACCGACAGATGGCCGAAGGTGGCGTTGTCGGTAACTCGCCACATAAACCGGGTGGTAATGCCGACGTTGATTGAGGCCGGATGTGTCCGCGCCGAATGTTGGACCCATGCCAATCATCATGTGGCGCATCGCTGGCTGGAATTGTTAGGAGCCGTCCGCGAGGCCACCGTTGAAGACTATGGCCAGAACAGAGTGCCTTATCATTGCTATAGCTGGACGCAAACACGATTGGAGAAAGAAGATGTGTGTTGGACCCTTGGCACCCAAAGTGCCGAAAATGCCCGCGCCACCACCTCCGCCGACGCCGGAACCGCCACCCACACGGGATGATCCTCGCGTTAATGAGGAAGCCCGTGCGCTTCGCCGCCGCCGTCTGGCCATGAAGGGCCGCAAGTCCACGATCCTGACGGGTCCGATGGGCGATACAGCCGAAGCCAATATCGGCAAGAAGACGCTGTTGGGTTCGTGATATGTGTGCGGGCAATGGCAATGGCGATTCCAGTAATACCATAGAGCGTGAAACACAGGTCGATAGTTTTACCCATACCCGCAATGTCGGTGAAACGAGTGGTGCCGGTCATAGTGGCTTATCTATGGGCGAGGCTGCAAGTATCGCCATGAACCCAGCGTCAAAACTATCCTCGCCAGAGGAAAAAGGTTTGGCTGCTGCTCAAGTTGCCATACCCGGTGGCTTTATTCTGGGTGGGTTACGGGCGCTAAGTTTAAGATCGCGCAGCCGTAGTTTGTTGGGCGCCAGCGACAGCGGCAAAACTTTATTGGGGGGCTGATATGTGTGTTGGGCCACCAGACAAAAAGCCAGATACCCCGCCACCGCCACCGTTGCTGCCGGAACTGGTTGAGACAAATCTTCCGCCAGCTTCGGACGGGTCAGGTTCAAGATCGCGCCGCCGCGCCCGCGTCCAGGCGCATGGGCGCCGCTCTACGCTTATGACCGGGCCGACCGGCGTTACGGAACAGGCGAATATAGGCCGCAAAACTTTATTGGGAGCTTAATATGCCAAAAGGCAAAGGGACATACGGATCAAAGCGCGGAAGACCGCCGAAGAAGCCGAAGCCCAAGGGCAAGTAATTTGTGTGCCCCGGGGATGTACCGGCAATCGGGCGGAAAGAAGCTGCCGCCCACATCGATGGGTGCGCGTCTGGATAAGGCCCAGCGGAATGCCACGGCCAACTATGGCGGCGGGTCCGCACCGCGTAACGGTATGCAGACAACTTTGATGGGAACGCCGCGCAATACCGATGTGGCGGCAATCCGCAAGAATACGCTGTTGGAGATTTAAATGGCCGCACCAGATACAAAAAGTATTTTCTCCCGGTTTTCCCGGTTGAAGAACGACAGGGCCGTTTGGGAAGGTCATTGGGAAGAAATTGCGGAGCGTGTTTTACCGCGTTCGCGTATCTTTACAGGCGAGTTGACGGCGGGCGATAAACGCACATCAAAGTTATACGACGCCACTGCTGCCCTTGCCTGTGAGCGGTTCGCTTCGGCGGTTGAGAGTTTGTTGACGCCGCGTGGCTCCAGATGGCATCAGTTGCGCTCAACCAATCCCACACTGAATAAAGAACACGATGTCCGCTTGTGGTTCGACCAAGTGACCAACATCATGTTTTCATACCGCTATTCCCCGAAATCGTTTTTCTCCAGCCAAATGTATGAGGGCTATATGTCCACCGGAGCTTTCGGCACGGCGGGCCTTTTTGTCGATGAGCATCCCGACGGCGGCTTAATGTACCGGCAAGTGCATTTGGCTGATCTGTATATTGCGGAAAACGAAATGGGCCGCATTGATACCGTGTTCCGCACGTTCAAGGTAACGGCACGGCAAGCCCTTCGCATGTTTGAAGACGGCAGTCTTTCCGACAATATCCGCAAGCTCGCTACCGATAAGCCCGATGAAAAAGTAGAGCTTCTGCACGTTGTTTGCCCGCGTACAGACCGCGACCTTATGGCCCGGGACCGTAGAAACCGGGCGTTTTTCTCTGGTTATTATGAGGTAAAAGAACAGCAGCTTATCGAAGAAGGCGGCTTTGACGATAATCCGTATATTGTCAGCCGGTATATTACCGGGCCGCGTGAGGTTTACGGCAGATCCCCGGCCATGACGATTTTGCCGGATATCAAAATGATTAACGAAATGTCGAAGACGGTCATTCGCGCAGGGCAAAAGGCCGTCGATCCGCCTCTCATTATTGCAGATGATGGAGTTATCCTCCCTGTAAACTCCAAGCCGGGAGCGGCTACATTTGCAAGGATGGATGGGCGCAATCAAGCGCCTATCCAACCGCTTTATACCGGCGCCCGGGTTGATATCGGCCTGGAAATGATGGAACAGCGCCGGAAGATGATCAATGATGCCTTCTTGGTTTCACTTTTCCAAATCTTGGTTGAAAGCCCGCAAATGACGGCTACTGAGGTGTTACAACGCGCCCAGGAGAAAGGGGCGCTACTGGCGCCTACCGTGGGCAGACAGCAATCGGAAACCATTGGTCCGCTGATTGAGCGTGAGTTTGCCATTCTTGCGGAACAGGGCTTTATTCCGCCGCCACCGCCGGTCATGGAAGAAGCGGGCGGCGAATACGAAGTTGAGTATGTCTCGCCGCTAACTCAGGCCATGCGGGCGCCGGAAGGTGTCGGCATATTGCGTACCCTGGAAAGCGTGCAAGCCATTGCCGCTGTTGATCCTTCGGTGATGGATAATTTTAATACCGATGAAATTACGCGCTCCCTTGCTGAAATTAACGGAGCGCCACAACGCATTCTTCGCGATGAGGAAGAAGTTGCCGAAATGCGCGGCCAACGCCAGCAAGCGGAAATGGCGCAAGCCGGTATCAATGCCGCTCCGCAACTGGCCGATGCCGGTCTGAAAGTCGCTCAAATAGCTGAAATGGGTCAGTCTTAATGGCTGAACAGCATAAAGCCCAGGCGGATCTTGCCCAGGCTTACAAGGAAATTTTTCTCTACACGCCGCAAGGCAAAGCTATTCTGCTGGATCTGATCAAGGTCAGCGGGATTTTGACCATCAGCGGTCAGAGAGACAGTGCCGAATTGCAACACATGCACGGCTCACAAGACATGGTGCGGAGGATTTTATCTATTCTCGCCATAGATGAAGACAAACTTTTATCACTAACCATAGGAGAAGATATTAATGCCGAATGAAACGGAAGGGTCCGCAATCCTTACGGAAGATGCGGGCAACCCAGACGTAGCAACCGATTGGACGCAAGGTCTGGATGATTATCAGGAAGTTATTGAGGCCAAAGGATGGAAAGGCACTGATGACGTTCTAAAATCTTACGTCAACCTAGAAAAACAGGTGGGCGCCGACAAAGTTGTTTTGCCAACGGACGGCAGCGATCTTTCTGAATGGGAAGGCTGGCAGAAATTAGGGACGCCGGAAAAGGCCGAAGACTATCAACTGGCCGCGCCGGAAGGCTTTGAAGCCTATAATCAGGATTTATCCGATTGGTTTCGTGGCGCCGCCCATGAAATGAAGCTGCCGGCGGCGATGGCGCAGGGCTTACACGATAGATTTGTTGAACAACAGATGGCGCAAATGCAAGCGGCCCAAACCCAGGCAGCGGACCAACAAGCTGAATGGGAAGGCGAATTGCAGAAGGAATACGGCAACGCATTTCCAAAACGGGTGGAAGCGGCTAAACGTGCCATGCGTGAATACGGTTCCGATGAACTGCGACAGGTTTTGAACGATAGCGGCTTGGGATCAAACCCTCATATTGTCCGCGCCTTTGCCAATATGGGCATGGCATTGGGCAGCGGCCCGCAATTTAAGGAAGGCGAGAGTGCCGGTCAGTTTGGCACAACGCCGGAAATGGCCAAGGAACAAATGGCCCAAATACGCGGCAACCCCGCTTATTGGGATAATGCCCATCCAGAGCATAAAGCACTGGTGGCAAAGATGGCCAGACTAGCAGAACACGCGCACGGGAGTGACCCCGTAGCGCAAAACGTATCTGTCGGATAACCATTCGGCCCGACACTTGACTGCCGGAAAGACGGCGCGTGGCCCCGTAGGGACAACCACTTTTCCCTTTAACTTCAACACGTTAGGAGATTTTGTACCATGAGTGTGCAAATTACGACAGCGTTCGTTGAGCAATATAAAGGCAATGTTGAACACCTTGTCCAACAGAAGGGTTCGCGTCTACGTGAAGCGGTTTCCGTTGAAACCGTTGTGGGCAAAAACGCTTTCTTTGAGCAAGTGGGAAGCACTGCCGCTCAACAGCGCACGTCACGTCACAGTGACACTCCAAGGATGGACACGCCCCATGCGAGGCGTCGGGTCAGCCTTGTAGACTACGATTGGGCCGACCTCATTGACGATGAGGATCGTGTTCGTATGCTTATCGATCCGCAAAGCCCCTATGCTTCGGCTGCTGCCTGGGCTATGGGCCGCGCGATGGATGAGGAAATTGTCGCGGCTGCTGACGGAACCGCCTACACGGGCGTTGCCGGTGGCACTTCGACAAGTTACGACAGTTCTAACACTGTCGATGTTCAGGTTGGTATCAGCCCCGCTGCTGATACGGGTTTGAATGTTGGCAAGTTACGTGCTGCCAAGCAAATCCTAGACGCCAATGAGGCGGAAGATGGTGATAGATATATGATCATCAACGCCAAACAGCTTCAGAACCTTTTAGGTCAAACTGAAGTGACCAGTTCAGACTACGCCTCGGTAAACACTTTGCCTATCTGATTGGCAACGATCAGACGAAAACCGCTCAAATTCGGGGAAGGCTTTAAAATGCTGATCCCGAGCGAAGCCCCGAAAGGGGAACGTGTAGAGACTTGACGGGCGGCTCCCACAGGGATGATGAGAAAGTCCAGCGCACAAACGGAGAAATCCGGCGGCGAAAGCCGTAGTGTGACGAAAGGCATTAGTTAGCGGTGACGTGGATTCCTTCTTGGGATTCCGCTTCGTCCGTACTGAACTGATCGGTACAGATAGCAACAGCGACCATAAGGTTCTGTTCTGGCAAAAAGCCGGAATGAAACTGGCCGTTGGCGCTGAACCGTCCATCAAGATTTCTGAACGGGCCGATAAAAATCATGCGACACAAGTCTTCGCATCGATGGCTATCGGGAGTACCCGTATGCAGGAAAAACTTGTTGGATACATTGAATGTGATCCAACCTAGGAGGGATGATCAATGGGTACCAAAAACACCGATCTGGTCACAAATTTTGAGGCCACTCCTCCGACGTTGAACGATGTTGCGGAGCTTCATGGCCGTGTGCGAATTGCACAAGGCACTGTGGCTCTTGCGGCAGGGGACAGTGATGACGACGATGTTGTCATGTTGGCTCCTATCCCGTCAAATGCAACGGTCCCGCATCTTTACATTGGGTCCGATACGTTTGGTGGATCTTGCACGTTCAATGTCGGCATCTACACCACGGCTGGCGTAGTCAAAGACGAAGACGTTTTTGCTACAGCAGTCGCTGACGCTGCTGCACTTGCTGATGTTCGCCATGAAGTGGCTGACATTAACACTTGTGGCCAGAAGATGTATGAATTGGCTGGTGACTCTACTGATCCAGGCGGCTTCTACTATATTGCTGCCACTATGGCAGCGGCTGGTGGAACCGGTGGTGATATGAGTTTCATCATCCACTACGTCGTTGACTAGCTGACTAACGGAATTGGGGGGGCGAAAGCCTCCCCTTTTCTTTTTGGAGAATTTTGTATGGCTGGTAGTATTGTAGACATCGCCAACAAAGCGTTGACCTATTTGGGGGCTGACCCCATGACGGCGCTGACAGATGATACGGTTGAGGGCCGCGCAATTAATCGCATCCATGAACAATCGCGGCAATATTGTTTGCGCGATCACCCGTGGAACTTCGCCATGACCCGTGTGGCGCTGGCAGCAGATACCACATCACCCGTTTGGGAATACTCTAATTCGTTCCCCTGGCCGTCCGATTGTCTCCGCATTATTGAAGTGGACACAACAGAGGAATGGTCTGTTGAAGGCCGCAACATTGTCACAGATGCAGCGGCGCCGTTAAACATTTTATATATTGCCGACATTACCGACACATCGATCTATGACGCAAAGTTTGTGGAGGCGTATGCCATGCGGCTGGCCTCCGATGTGGCCTATGAGCTAACGGCAAATCAAACCGTTGTGGCTTCGGTATCGACGGCGTATTCATCTTTAATTCAAGAAGCGCGATTGGTGGACGCGCAAGAGACATTGTCGGCTAGTGAAAACACATGGCTTGAAGCGAGATCGTAAATGTCCCGTGTCTCGCAAATTAAAACCAACTGGACAGCGGGGGAGATTTCAAAAGACCTGTTTGGCCGGGTTGATATTACGAAATATGCGAATGGCGCAGAGACTTTAGAAAATTTCATCGTGCAGCCCCATGGGGGCATTACACGCCGGCCAGGAACACGCTTTGTAAAAGAGGTGAAAACTTCTAGTGCCAAGACACGCCTGATCCCTTTTGAGTTCTCAACAACCCAAGCCTATGTCATCGAATTTGGCAATTTATACGTCCGCTTTTACAAGGACAACGGGTCTATCCTTGAAGCCAACAAGACGATCAGCGGAGCGACACAGGCCAACCCGTGTGTGGTGACGGCAACCTCACATGGCTATGACAATGGCGACGAAATCTATATTGCCTCTGTTGTTGGCATGACCGAATTGAACGGCAAATATTACAAGATCAAGAACAAAACGACGAACACGTTTGAACTGACCGACATTGATGACACAAACATAAATTCCAGTGCTTTTACGGCCTATGGGTCTGCTGGTACGGCAGCGCGGGTATACACCGTCACAACAACGTATGCCACGGCAGACCTGTTTGATTTGCAGTTCGCACAAAGTGCTGACGTTCTTTACATCGCGCATCCCAGCTATACGCCAAGGAAGTTGACGCGAACGGCTCACACAACGTGGACGATCTCCGACATCACGTTTACCGACGGGCCGTACCAAGATGAAAATATAACAACTACAACCCTGACGCCCAGCCATACGTCGGGTAGTTCGCGAACGATCACCGCCTCTGCAACAACGGGCATCAATGGTGGCGATGGGTTCCAGACCACAGACGTTGGCCGGTTGATCTCAGTAGGCCATCAGGCTACGGCATGGGCGGCTAGTACGGCTTATGCTGTTGGTGATGTAAGGCGGAACTCAGGCAACGTTTACGAATGTATCAAGGCTGGCACGTCTGACGGTTCGGGCGGGCCGTCCGGCGAAGGCGACGAAATCGTTGACAACGGTGCTACATGGAAGTTCTTGCGCGATGGCGGCATCCAGTGGGGATACTGCACAGTAACGGCCCGAACGAACACAACGGTTGTAACGGTTACGGTTAATGAAACATTTGGCGGGACATCGGCTGAAAGCAAATGGCGCCTTGGCGCTTGGTGCGACACTACTGGTTTTCCAGCAGCGGTAGCCTTCTACGAACAGCGATTGTTTTGGGCGGGATCGTCCGAACAACCGCAAACGCTTTGGGGATCTAAATCAGGCGATTATGAGAACCACACACCGGGAACCTTGGATGATGATCCGGTAATTTATACGCTGGCCACAGATCAGGTAAACGTCATCAAATGGCTTTCCCCTGGAAAAGTTATGGCTATAGGAACCGTCGGCGGCGAGTTCATTATTTCTGGCTCGACTACGGCAGACGCGCTCACGCCAACCAATGTGCGGGTGGTACGCGAGGGTACACGGGGATCGGCAAGCCATACGCCAATACGGATCGATAACGTTGTTATCTTTATCCAGCGCCAGAAACGAAAAATCCGCGAGTTTGTTTATCAATTTGACAGCGATAGTTTTCAATCACCGGACTTGACCATTCTTTCTAACCAAGTGACTAAAGGCGGTGTGACGGAAATAGCGTTCCAACAGGAACCGTCTACGATCATCTGGGGGGTCAAAGCAGATGGCCAGTTGATTGGCATGACGTATCTGCGCGACCAGCAAGTGGTGGCATGGCACCGGCATAAGCTGGGCGGGACATCGGGTTCATGCACTATTACTGTGTCCGATTATGCAAACATCGCTGCTGGGACCACGTTGACGTTTACGAAGTCAGACGGGTCAGAGGTGACGTTCACATCTGAAGCGGCGGGCGCTTCTGACCCTGCCGATACATCTTTGGGATGGCGACCGAACACTAGCAATAATGTGACCGCTGATAACATCTACACCCGCATTAATGCCCATTCAGATTTTACGGTAGCCAATCCGGCAGCGGCGGTTGTTACTGTTGAAGAAACAACGAGAGCCGGTGCGGGGCCGCTCACCGTTGTATCATCTGATACGACACGGCTGGCGACAACCGACCAGGCAATCCCGATAGTTGAAAGTCTAGCAATTATTCCCTCATCAACAACCGGGGAAGAAGAACTTTGGATGATTGTGCAGCGCACCATCAACGGAACCACGCGGCGCTATATTGAATATCTCTCAAATCAATTCGACGTTGACGAGGATGAAACAAAAGCTGATGCGTTCTTTATCGACAGCGGCCTTACATATTCAAGCACGGCTGCATCTAGCATCAGCGGACTTGATCATCTGGAGGGTGAAGCTGTTTCTATTCTGGGCGACGGTTCGGTCTATACTAAAAGGAATGTTTCATCGGGTGCTATCTCGTCCATCGATCCGACGGTTGAGAAGGCACAGATTGGGTTGACACAACAATGCACGATGAAGACGCTTCGCCCCGAAGCTGGCGGCGATGATGGCACGGCACAGAGTAAAACCAAACGCGACTTTGAGGTAACGTTAAGGTTTATCAGTACGTTAGGCGGTCAAATAGGACCGGACACATCTAACCTTGATGAGATCATTTTCCGCACCGGGTCTGACCCAATGGATAGTTCTCCGCCATTATTCACGGGCGATAAAAAAGTCAGCGTTCGGGGCGGCTGGGATACCGATGGACAGATGCTTTACATCAATGATGAGCCATTGCCTGTCCATATAACGGCGCTAATCACGCGCATAATTACGCACGATGGGTAAATAATATGTGTACTCCGTTGTTCCTTGGTACCGCACTTCCAGTGGGCGTTGCAGGGCCACCGACGGCTGGCCTTTTAGGTTTTGGTGGAACATTTGCTCCATTTTCTGGCACGTTGGCAAGTGCCGTTTCCAACATCAATTTAGGCACGGCAGCTAACCTTGCTGGTGCAGGATTTGGTGCTTATGGCATTGCTTATTCAGGGGCCGTGCAAGAAGCCAATTATGAGTATCAAGCGGGGATGATGCTGTATAATAAGAAGATTTCCGAGAATAACGCGCTTATGGCCCGTCGCGCTTCAGAGTTTGATGCGGATACGTTTGATCTTGATAAACGCCGAATGCTGGCGCGGCAGCGCACAGGCTATGCAAAAAGTGGCGTAGTTATTGATCAGGATACGCCGTTGGACATTTCAGCAGAAACAGCAGCGGAAGCGCAACTTGAACGTCTTGCCATTCTCTACAAAGGCGAGACACAGGCCGAAGCCTATCTGCAACAGGCAACGGGCCAGGAAGCAGCAGCGGCCCGCTACCGGCTTAACGCACAGATGGCGGGAACAAGCGCAACAATAGGTGTGGGGAAAGAATTGGCACAAGGTGCCTATAAACAATACCGCTACGGCGCTGGCACAAGTCTATTGGGGTAAGTTGATATGGCACGTATTCCCACAATCCAGCGCCGCGCTACGCTTCCCACCACAACGGGCGTCCCTGCTGCCCCTGTCGTTTTGCTTGATGACAAGACGGGGCAGAGTTTACAGGGCGTTGGACAAGTTGTTTCGGAAATTGGAGAAAACCAGCTACGGGCCAGAGCCGATGCGATGGTCACGCAATCCTATGTCAATGCCACGCTTAAGATCGATGAATTAAAGGAAAGCATCGATACAAATAAAACACTATCCTGGGAACAAAACGATCCAAGTGCGGTGCCGCCAACGGCTGATCCGAAAGATGTCGAAGCGCGGATGGCACAAATTTATGAGACAGCTTCAGAAGGCTTGTCGCCCTATGGCCGTGAGAAGTTTGACAAAGATTACTCCATGCTATCGGCCAAGGGGCAGATTGAAATCCGCCGCGAACAAGTGGCCCGCGACAATGCGGAGTTGCAAGCTCATAACCTTGCCATTTTAGATACGCTTGTAAAGGGTTCCATGAAGGATGGAACCGAAGCTGTGTGGGTTGCATCGTTGAAGAAGGGTATCGACAGTATCGATAGCCTGGAAGTTAACCGCCAGATTGGGCCGAAGAAAGCTGAGAAATTACGACAAGAGTTTCGGACAAAAATGGAGGCGGTTAAGGGCGACCGCCTCACTGTTAATATTGAATTGGCTGATGCTGAAGGGTTGCGAAACGTTGATCTTGATGAGGAAGATGATGCGGCGCAAAAACGGCTTGATAAGCTGGATGCTGCTATCAAAGAGGCTGTTGATTTTGGCGCCATAACACGCACACAAGGCACAAAAGTCCGGCTGGCGTTTTTGCAAAAAGTCGATAGCGCAATGGCGCATCAACAAGTGGAAGATAACCCCGCCAAGTTTTTAAAACTGGAAAAAAACTACAAGTACCTTCCTAATTTGGACAGTAAGCAACGTTCTGCTTATGCCAAGCGGGCGCAAGGTAAAATCGACAGCTTAGAGACAAAAGCCAAAACGAAAGCCAAAGCAGCAGAAGGAAAATTTATTACAGGCGCGAAAGAAATAATACGTGCGCTTTCTGTAGAAGCGAACATTACCCCTGAATTAAGAGCGCAAGTTAATGATGATGTAATTGACGCCAATGTGCAAGACGAAACAATGCGCGAACAACTTAAACTGTTAGTCAAGGATGCGGAAGATTTTGCAGGGGTAAGGAAATCTATTGCGGGCAAGACGCCAAATGAAATAGCGGAGATAGAGGCCCAATTAGTGGCCGATACAAAACAAAAGCGCGGAACGGTTGCCCAAGCGGCTTTGGCAGAACAGGACACGCGACAACTTGCCATTTTTCAACAGGCAAAAGCAGCAGACCTCCGCGCGCGGCTTGCCGATCCGGCCCAATATGTCGTTACCAATAACGAGGAAGTCAATGAAGCGTTCGCAATATGGAAACAGGTATTAAGTAATCCAAACGCAAGTAAAAACGATCAGGTTTTTGCCTATGGAAATTATCAGGCAGCACGGCAAGAGGCGTATAAACAGGGCCAGTTCCCTCTTGATATGCAAAAACGGCTTCCAGAAAGTTTTGTAAAATCGCAAGTCGCTTTCGTACAAGAAGCAGAGGGAGAAGAAATAGCCAAGAGACTTGACGCAATGAGCGAACAGATGGGCAGTGATTGGCCGTTTATGTTGCGTGAAATGACCAAGGCCGGATTGTCGGAAGCGGCTGGAGCCATTGCTCTCGTTGAGAATGCCAGGGCGCGGGATACGCTTGCTAAAATTACGCAAGCGGGCGGGATGAAAGAATTAGTGAAGCCCTTAGATTCTGAAGATGTTGAAAGCATTACCCGCGCTATTGATAAGGAAATTATGAAAATAAGAAACGTGGCCAGCGCCGGAAACATTTATATGGTCAACGCATTACGGGAAGCAGCGCGATTGCTGGCGGTTAATGATTTTGCTGGAGGCACAAGTCAGGGCGATGCAGTAGAAAATGCGCTTAAGGTTGTGGTGAGGGACAATTATCAGGTTATTGACCATCCATATCTAAGAGGAATTATCCCTGTCGAAACCATTGAAGAACCGCAACGGCTTGTGAACAATTTAAGAACATGGATGAAAGAAGACGCAAATCTTGAAAATGCTGTCTTGCAAATGTTTCCCGGTGGCGATGATGAACTAAAACGGGAATGGCTAAGAGACAATGCGCGATGGACTTTTACACCCGATGGGCAACAACTTGAACTCAGAACGCAAAACGGGACGCCTGTCGAGCATGTTGCGGGGGGGCCATTTACTTTACCGTTAAGCACCGTAGAAAGGCTATCGAAACGACCAGATTCTAGCGACCGTAAACGGTTTAGTTGGTTCTAAAACATGCCACAACTTTTTAATTCTATCGGGCCAACAAATGAATTTGGTTTGTTGGAGCATCAGGGTGCCTTTGACACTAGCATGGTGCTTGGCACCACTTTTGGGGAAGCCCTAGCCACCAACCCCCTCACCCAGCTTTGGCGGTGGAACGAATTGGCTGGAGAGCGGGCGGGAGAATTACAACCTCAGTTTCATTTGGGCGATGCTGACGATGCGGGACCGACAAACACGCCGCAACGTATGTTTGACCGGCTGGCACAAAGGCCCATACGCGAACCCGATGTAATTTCCGAGGATCAGCAAACGGAACTTATCAAGGAACAGAAACTTGAAAAACACCTAACGCCGGTTGAGGGCGAAACCGAAGAAGGTCTTGCGCTTCGCGTCAAATGGAAGAAAGAGGAATTGCTAAGAAAAAGCATCCTCGCCAATTCCGATGGTGATGTATCCACCATGTTTGCTCAATTTGGCGTCGGGCTGTTTGCGAGTATGCTTGATCCGCTTAATGTTGCTGTTGGTTTTGTGCCGGTCATTGGTGTAGCGCGGTATAGCCAGATGCTTGCGCGACAGGCAGCATGGGCGGGCCGGTTGGGCGTTCGCGCCCGCGTCGGTGCTTTTGAAGGGGCCGTTGGAACGGCGATGATTGAACCGCTGGTATTGGCGGCAACTGAGGCCACCCAATACGATTACGATCTTTACGACAGTTTTGCTAACTTGGCTTTCGGCACGGTCCTGGGCGGTGGTATGCACGGGTTCATTGGCGCTATTGGTGACAGGACGGGCGGCATCACACAGGATGCGTTGGCCGCGCAACGTATCAGCAAGGCCATCGATATTATTGATGAGCAATCGCGGCGTGAACTTATGCAAGCGGCGGTTGCCCAGGTTTTGTCAGGCCGTCGCGTTGTTGGCGCCGATACCGCCTTGCGGAAAAGTCTGGAGGAAAACCAAGGCGTTGCGCCTGGGCCAACGCCGGATCGGGATGTTATTTCTGATCCGGCAGAGATTAGGTTTGACGATGATCCGGCTCTAGGTGAAGGCCGCGTTATTACGGTAACAGCTAGTGATGGCAACGGCGTACAGATGTCGTTTCGCAATGTTGCCGATGCTGAGAAAAAAGCAAAGCAGCTAGAGAAGAAGGGGTTCAATGCGACAGTCCGTTCGCTTGGCGAGGACGATCACCGCATCGATCTGACAGTTGAGAATACGTTTGTCCGCAAGCCGGATGGTGAATATGTCACCTATCCTGATAAGGCAACGGCTGAGTATGCGGCAAAACTAAACAAAGACCCTGATACAGCTATGCACGTTGTTAGAATTGGGGATGAATACCTTCTGTATGAATTAAACACCAGGTCACGCACTGCCGCTCAACTTAAACAGGCAATGGGGTTAAGCGAAGAAACACAGCGGGCGTTGGATGCCAGCGGTGATGAAATCCAAATGCCGCTGGAAGTGCCTGTTGTCCGCTCAGAAATTAATCCCGATGTTGAAGGCCCAACTATTCAAGAGGTTGCCCAACAAGACGTTCGGGACGCCAATTCCGACAATACGCTTTTCGGTGAAATGCAAGAGCGTGAGTTGGCGGCGGAAGTTGACCGCATTATGGAGAACATTACCGAAGCGGCAGATGTTCCCCAGATTGAAGCGGAGACTGCCGAACTTGAAGCACAGATTGAAGTAATGAAAGCCGAAGTCGGGGATGACGCCCAAGCACGTCAAGACTTGGATGACGCAACGGCGGGGTTACAAAAGACACGCGAAAGCCAGAAGGCTTGGGAACAAGCCGCCGTGTGTGTACTTGGAGGGCTTACCTGATGGCCATTGAAAAGTGCATTCAGTCTGTCCGCGATGCCATGCCCGATCTGGACGAGAAGCAAGCGGAAGAACTGCTGGCAGAAGTTGCGGATATTGTTACCACGATCAAAGAGAACAAGGCAGAGCAAAAGGTAACGGACTTACAGCGCGCCGTTGATGAGGCCATTCAGAACCGTGTGACAGATGCCGTTCGGGAAGCGGCAATTCTTAAGCGTAACGCGGCCATTAATGTTCGCATTAGGTTGGCGTTTATTACCAAACTCAATGAAACGCCCATTGAGGAAGTGCCGCGTATGCTTCATGCGATCCTTGCCGGTGAAATGGGCAAGAGCCAATACAAGCAGTCCATTGAAAGCAGTTCACGCGGGTTGGCGTCAATGGCTAAAGCCGTATTTAATCAGACAATAGAGAAGAACGGCATATCAAGAAGCGTGGCCATCGGATTTTTACAGAGCAAAAAGAATGGCCGCTACCTTGTGCAAGAAGTGGACAACCCAGGATCATCGGGAAATGAGATTGCCAAGGCCGTGGCTGAAGCAATGGAAGCGGCTAACGAGGTTTTGCGGAAACAGGCCAACCGTAGCGGCGCCGACATAGGCCGTATTGCTGGGCGTATCGTTAAACAGTCGCATGATAAAACGCGGGTGACGCGGGCGGGGTTTGAGCAATGGTATAATGATATATTGCCCTTGCTGGATGAGGAACGCACCTTTGGGCGCCCAATGAGTGACGCGGATAAAAAAGCGTTTCTTAAAGGGGTCCATAGTTCAATTACGGTGGGCAAGCGCACCGACTTGATGGCAAACTTGGATGATCCACCTGGGTTCACCGGCCCTGCCAACATGGGTAAGAAGCTGTCCCGCGCACGATCCCTGCACTTCAAGCAAGACGGGGAAAGCGCGTGGACGTATAACCAGGCTTACGGCAACAAGCATATCGGCACGGCATTTGTAAACCAGTTACTAGGAATGTCGGACTCCGTTGCTGCCATGATGCACTTGGGGCCGAACCCCAAAAGTATGCTGGATGAGTTTTATCAGCGGACATTAAATCGAGCTATTGATGAAGACAATTATGCGATTGTTGCTGAGTTAAGGGATTCAAAATTTAAGTCTAAAACAGATCAGCTTTATGATGAGGTGACCGGCCAGGGCAATGCGTTACCAGGGCTTGGGCAATCAGGTTATTATTTAGCGCGTGGGTCCAATCTGGCCAAAAACCTGACATCAGCAGCATTGCTTGGTGGCACTACTCTCGCATCTATTGGTGACATTGGCACGGCATCGATACGCCTCAACGAAATTGGTATTCCGTTTTTTGAAGCGAACCTTTCTGTCCTTGGCGGCTTAATACGAGGACGCGGCAAAGGCGAAATTCGTGAAATTTCTGATAGTCTTGGCGTCGGCATGGATGCTTTGATGGCCAGTGTACAATCGCGGTGGCTTGGCAACGATGCTTTGGATGGACAAGGTGCCAGCGCCGTCAGTTGGCTTATGCGTGTTACCGGCATGAACTGGATGAACGACAGCTTAAAAACAGCCGTCGGCATTAGCCTGTCCAACTTTATTGCCAAACAGGCGGGTAAAAAGTTTGACGATCTGGACGTATCGCTGCGAAGCGAAATGGAAGCCTATGGCCTGACGCCGGAAGACTTCGATCTAATGAACAGTGTGGTGCGTGAAGTAGACGGCGTTAAGTTTCATGACATTAGCGCCATCGATGATGTTGACGCGCAAGTACGCATCAACGGGTTCTTCACTGGATTTGCCGACAGCGCAATTCTAACGCCCGGCGCCCGCTCGAATATTTTTACCAGAGGCCTAGAACGCGGAACAGTTAAATCAGAATTTTACAACCTGTTCATGCACCTCAAGTCTTTCTCCGTAACCTATGGCATGGAGATTTTATCGCGTGGGTTTAGTAAGGCCAATGAAGGCCATCGAACGGGAATGCTGGTCAAGATCCTGCTGACCTCAATGGTTTATGGCTATATCGCATCGACACTCAAAGATTTAGCCAAAGGCAAGGAGCCGATCAACATAGCTGAGAACCCAGGCAAAGTATTTTACCGAAGCCTCATGCAAGCGGGTGGTCTTGGGTTCTACGGCGATACGTTAATGGGTATGGCAGTAGGCGATGCGCGGTTTGGCGAGGGCTTTGCAGAGATTGCGGGTGGCCCTGTTGTTGGCAACCTTAGTCGGGCTGCAAAGATACCAAAGATGCTTATTGACGAGGATTATGACCGCGCTGGTCAGACAGGATACCGCATAGCCAAGTCTATGCTTCCAGGCGCCAACATCTTTTATGCCCGCATGGCATTGGACTATCTGCTTTGGTGGAACATGAGCGAGTATCTTAATCCTGGCTGGGCAAGAAACTATGAACAGCGGATTAAAGACGAAACGGGGCAAGAGTTTTTTGACGCCGTTAGACCAACCGAAGCAGTGCGATAATGGAGTGACACTATGACGGTATCAGCAACAACAACTTCCGTTAGCTACACAGGTAATGGATCAACCACAAGTTTTGCGGTTACTTTTCCGTTTCTAGGATCAGGGACAACAGCAGAACTTGAAGTGATTGAAAGGGTCATTGCGACAGGCGCGGAAACGACTAAATCCTACTCGACGCATTACACTGTAACGGGTGGCGATGGATCAACAGGCGCCGTTGTTGCTGGCAGCGCACCGGCAGACACGGTGCAGTGGCATATAAGACGCAAGACCACGACGACACAAACGTCAAACTATGTCACCAATGACCCCTTCCCCGCCGACACTCTTGAAGGCGACATTGACAGGCTGTCGATGGCCGGCCAGGAACGCGATGGTGACATCAGTCAGGCGTTTAAATTTCCAAATACTTATACAGGTGGTGCATCAGTCACGATGCCGGAACCTACGGCAAATAAATTGCTACAGTGGAACTCAGATGCCGATGCGCTTACGAACGGGTCAGAAGTTGCGCTTCCGGCGTCACTGACGGCAAGCAACTTTCTTCAAGTTAATGCGGGTGCCACCAACTACGATATGAAGACGGCGGCACAGGTTTTCACCGCACTGCTTGCCACAGAGGGCAATGGCATGATTGCCCATGCTGGATCAGGTGCGGCAGAACCGCGAACGATCACTGGCACTAGCAATCAGATCACGCTTGCGAATGGGGATGGCGTAAGCGGCAACCCAACAATCAGTATTCCTGACGCAATCACGTTTACCGGCAAGACAATTACCGGCGGCACATATTCCAGTATTGTTGCAACGTCAACGATGGCTGGAGATCCATCGAGTGCAATGCATATTGCCACAAAACAGTATGTCGATTCTGTAGCTGCTGGGCTTCGCACCAGACTTACGGTCAGGGCCGCAACAACGGCAAATATTACGATAGCAACTGCCCTTAATAATGGTGACACGCTAGATGGTGTGACGTTAGCTAACGATGATTTAGTCTTGGTAAAAGACCAAAGCAGTCAGGCTGAAAACGGTATATATAAGGTTGCATCATCCCCCGCTAGAGATACTGAAGCAGATACTTGGGATGAAGTAATCGGGCAACTTATTTCTATTCAAGAGGGAACGGCAAACGCTGACGATCTCTACCTCTGCACCGCGAATACCGGCGGTACGCTCAACTCCACGGCAATTACCTATACCAAGATTTATCCAGGAAGCGGCGGCACGGTTACAAACATTGCCACCGCTGGATTAGCCACAGGCGGTGCCATTACATCCACTGGCACGATCACGGTGGACATCAACGCACAGACAGGTTTAAGTGCCAGCCCTGTGGCGGCTGACACATTTGCAATCTACGATGCCAGTGCTACGGCGCACAAAAAGATCACAACGACTGAGTTGTTTGCTTCCACCGAGCTAACGGCTGCCGCACGGGAATACACCAAGACCCAGAACTTCAATATGACTACATTGAGTGACGGGGCTAATATTTCCTGGGACTTGTCTCAAAATCAGGTGGCTGTTGTAACATTAGCTGGAAACCGCACCCTCGATGCGCCGTCTAATCAAGTCGCCGGCGCGACATACATTCTGATCGTTAAGCAAGATGGAACTGGAAGCAGGACACTAAACACCAGCGCCTCTGCCTACAAGTTCCCAGGCGGTACGGAGCCCACTCTCACAACGACTGCATCGGCTGTCGATATCCTGACATTTGTTAGTGATGGTTCATCGATGTTTGGCGTAGCTCAGTTGGCGTTCGCATAATGTTTGTTTTTCCGATCACGATGATGTCATCTGGGCCGTCTGGCTACACCATCGAAAATGCGGCGGTGTTCAATGACAATGACAGCGATTATTTAATCCGCACACCGCCTGTTTCGGGTAATCTAAGAACTTGGACGTTTAGTTTTTGGGCCAAACGTACTCCGGGTTTACAACAACAGCTATTTGGTGGAAATGACGGTACGGAGCATGATTATATAGGCTGGCATAGTGATGACGTATTCCGGTTTCGGGTTGAAAAGCCAACGGGGGCTATAGAAGGCGCACTCTATACCTCTCGATTATTCCGCGACCCTACTGGTTGGATTCATGTGGTTTGTGTTTGTGACACAACAAATACAACTGCTGGTGATCGAATGAAACTTTATTTTAATGGAGTTGAAGAAACAGCCTTTGGGACTGATACAAACCCTAGTTTATATTTTGAAACGGTCACTAATACCGCCAATGAAATTACAATTGGAGCTAATACTTCAGGATCATCATTATACGACGGATATTTAGCAGAGATACACCATGTTGATGGTGCAGCGTTAGCCGCTACTGACTTCGGTGAGTTTGATGACAATGGTGTGTGGGTGCCGATTGAGTATGACACAACAACAACAACTCGTACTTTTATTTCTCGAACTGCCGGAACTGAAATTGGTGATCTGACAAATGGTGGCGGGTTAGCTGCCGCATTTGATGGGAACTATAGTCAGATCAACAGTGCTGGCGCCCATAAGTCAGGCAGTCCGGCTGATGGGTACATTGGTAAAGATTGGGGCAGTGGAGTTTCAAAAACCATCACGGGGTTTTATATCAAAGGATCAAGTGATGACGGCATTATTGTTCCAAGCAACACCACAACTATAAAACTTTATGGCAGTGCTTCTGCGCCATCTAATGGAACTAACGGTACTCTGTTAGCCACAACTACGGTGACGGATGCGACAAATGTTGAAGTTCTTCTTTTTAGTGGAATA
>VTLG01013195.1_pt1 | contig 21566 bp, 42 predicted proteins | sample 4694571 | NCBI WGS metagenome assembly VTLG01 (sample SAMN12604809, study PRJNA352737) | marine metagenome | biome: ENVO:00000447; feature: ENVO:00000209|ENVO:00000569|ENVO:01000036; material: ENVO:00002151; isolation source: viral sequences binned using virsorter ... | reverse complement strand
ATATCCAATCTCTTAATTCCTCTCCTAAAACTTCTGAAGCTATATTTATTTTCTTCCTTAAAGCTTTAACTATCTTTTCATCTACAGTTTTTTCAGCCATTAAATCTACATAAGTAACAGCTTTCTTTTGACCAATACGATGTGCTCTATCTTCTGATTGTAATCTTTTCTCTAGATCATAACCATTAGAATAATAGATAACAGTATTAGCTGCAGTGAGTGTAATACCATAACCACCAGTTTGTGGTGTGCCTAATATAAACCTACACTCAGGATCATTCTGAAATCTTTGAATGTTATTTTGTCTATCTTCTTGTGGTGTTAATCCATAATAATCGACCACGGATTCTTTACCATATTCTTTAGATATGTTCTTTTTAATTTCAGATATATCGTGTTGATAGTTGGCCCATATAATAGCTTTACCTTCTATCTCTTCTAATACATCCATTAGTTCTGTTATTCTATTGTTTTTAATTTGTTGTGTACTACCATCGTCAGCTGTAAAGTGACCACAAGTTATTTGATGTAGTCGCATTAGTTGTGTTAACACTGTCATACTAGTTACTTGTTTGCCATTTAATATAGCAAGCGCAGTGGTTTTCATCTGTTCATATAATTTAGATTGTTCTGCTGTAAGACTTACATTCCTTTTTATATAGATCTTATCTGGTAAATCTAAGCAATCCTCTTTTAATACACGATAAGAAAAGCCTTTTAATTTATCTGATAACTCACCTATATTTTTAAAATAGTTTACAACCTGTATTGATCTACCTCTAGCATTAATAGTTTTCATCTCTGCATATCTATTTCTAAAAGCGTAGAATGATTGAAAGTTCAATAACCACGGACTTAAAAACTCACACTGTGAATATAAATCTAGTGGATTTTTAGTAACAGGAGAACCCGTCATTATTCTTCTATATTTTGCAACCTTAGCTAGTTCTAAAATGTTTTTAGTTCTTTTAGCAGAAGAGTTTTTAATAGTAGTAGACTCATCTACACCCATCATGGCAGAGTGACTTCTTAAAAAAGACATAGCAAAGTCTTTACCTTTAGATGTGCTTAAAGCTTCTACATTCATTATAAGAATATGTAGCTTTGCATCAGTCTTAAATAATGTTTCTAATTTTTCTTGTTGTTTTTTATTAATCAACGACTGCCACATTACTGACACAGTTTCAATATGTGATGGAGTATGTGTAGGTATTTCTTGATTGTACCAAGTTCCTATTACACCTTTAGGTGCAATAATTAAGGCACCATCTATTTTACCTTTATCATACAACATCGACATATTGTCGATTAATACTTTTGTTTTACCAGTACCCATTTCCATAAAGTAGGCAAAGGTTTCTTTGTTCCAAGATTTTTCCAATGCAATTAATTGATGTGCATATGGCTTGGTCTTAAATTTATATTTCATAATTTTCTTCTTTCTAACTTGACATATAATCAATGATAAACTATATGTCAAGGCATAATGTTAGAAAGAATAGTTTATGTAATACAGGAAATTCCAGGGACGCAAGCAGGCAACCCTAAAATAAATATTATGGGTGCTTCTCAATACGGCACTTTTAAATTTTTATTACCAGAATTTTCTCAAATGATTTTTTCTCCTGGTCCACTTATATATAAGTTAAGACAAGGTTTAAAAAATTTTAAACACGGAGATTATTTACTACTTACAGGCGATCCTGCAATTATAGGTGTTGCATGTTCTATTGTATCTGATATTACAAATGGTAAATATAATTTACTCAAGTGGGATAAACAAGAAAGAAAATATTATCCTATTGAAATTAATCTATACGAGAAAGGAGAAATAGATGACAATTAAAACAGGGCATTTATATACAAATAAGTCTACTAACAGCACAGTAGAAACTTCAATTAATTTTGAAGAAGATAAAACAGATGTATTAGATAAAAGTGATAATCTTAAAATTTTATCTAATGAAGTGCAGAAGATGGAGTCTCTAGCAAAAGAAATAGAAAATATAGAAGACACATTAAAAAACAGAAAAAAAGATTTAGACGTTATCTCTGGTGAGGTAATTCCAACCATGATGTCTGAGATGGGTTTATCTCAACTCAAACTTATGGATGGTTCTACTATAGACGTCAAGCCGTTTTACAATGCTACGATTACACAGGCAAATAAAGAGGCGGCTTTTAACTGGCTTCGAAACAATGACCTAGGAGATATTATCAAGAACGAGGTGGTAGTATCTTTTGGACGTGGAGAAGATAACAAGGCAGCAGATTATGCTGAACTTGCGAGGGGGCAAGGGCTTCAACCAACACAGAAGTTGAAGGTTGAACCCATGACTCTGAAAGCGTTAGTCCGTGAACGTATAGAGGCAGGTAAAGAAATGCCAGCGGAAATTTTCAGCGTATTCGTTGGAAATAAAACAACAATAAAAAGGAAAAAATAATCATGAAAAATGAAACAAATATAGCGAAGAAGGAAGAAGCAGGTGCACTAGCTGTCAACATGTTTGAAGCTGATGCAAATGCTGGCTCTCAGAATATTGGGCAAGACGATGTCGCCTTACCATTTCTGAAAGTCTTGGGGCAACTGTCTCCAGAGATAAACAAGAAGCACGCTAAATATGTCGAAGGTGCAGAACCTGGAATGATATTAAATAGCGTGACTAAAGAGTTGTTTGATGGAGATAAAGGAATAGAAGTTATTCCAGTTTTCTACAATAGAAAATATCTAGAATGGCAAGATAGAGGCGAAGGAGTAGGTGCTCCAGTTAATATCTTTGCAATAGATGATCCTATTGTTAAGACAACTAAAAGAGATCAGTTCAACAGAGATAGATTATCTAATGGTAACTATCTTGAAAATACAGCAAATCATTTTGTTGTACAGTTAGGACAAATACCTACTAGTGCTCTTATATCGATGACAAGAACGCAGTTAAAAGTTAGCAGAACTTGGAACTCAATGATGATGTCGATTAAACTACAAGGTAAAAATGGTCTGTTTACACCACCAACATTTAGCCACATCTATAAGTTAAAGTCAGTTCAAATGACTAATGACAAAGGAACTTGGTTTGGTTGGGATGTAAGTAAAGTTGGACCTGTATCCGATCAAGGTGTTTATAAACTAGCAAAAGACTTTGCTGAAAAAGTAGGTAAGGGTGAGGTAGAGATAAAACACGAAACAGATACAGAGACTACAGAGAAGTCACCATACTAAAGTATCCTAGGTAGTGGGCGGTAAAGGGAGACTGGAGCCGCCCATTAATAATTATAAAGGTAAAAAGATATGGATGATTTTATAAAAATATTTGCAGGATTAGACCGTGCTCATGGTGTCACTTACGTAGATAGAAAAGGTGCTGATGGTCAAAAGATAAAAGGTAAATCTTTTGTACAAAGAGAGTTTGTTACAAATGAAATGTGGGAGAACCACTTAAAAGGTATAGAACCTAGTCTTGGTATTATACCAATCACAGATGATAATACATGTAAATGGGGATGTATAGATATAGACTCTTATGCAGGTTTTGATCACAAAAAATTAATAGACAAAATAAAAAATCTACAATTACCACTATTAGTATTTAGATCTAAGTCTGGTGGTGCACACGTGTTTTGTTTTACAACGGTTCCTGTTGAAGCAAAACTAATGAGAGATAAATTAATATCTGTTAGTGCAGTGTTAGGATATGGTGGATCAGAGGTTTTTCCAAAACAAGTAGAATTAAAATCCAAAGATGATACAGGAAATTTTTTAAATTTACCATACTTTAATGGTAATAAAACAACAAGATATTGCTTTAACGAAAATGGTGAGGCTGTTAATCTGGAACGTTTTTATTTATTATATAATTTATATAAAATTACACCAGATCAATTAGAACAATTAAAAGTAAAAAGACCAGAGTCAGAATTTAGTGATGGCCCACCTTGTTTAGAATCGTTAACTCAATCAGATATTAAAGATGGTAGAGATAGAATACTTTATCAATACATACAATATGCAAAGAGAAAATTTCCAGAAAGTTGGCAAGGAAAGATAAATGCATTTAACTATAAGTATTTTGAAAAGCATCCTGAAGGTCCACTTGATGACAAGATAGTTCAAGGTAAAATTAAATTTAACGATGGTAAAGATTTAGGATTTAAATGTAATGAAGATCCTATGTGTAATCACTGTGATAAAAATTTATGTAGAACTAGAAAGTTTGGTATAGGTGGTGATGCAGTATTTCCAACACTATCTGATTTACAGAAAGTAGAATTAGATGAACCATATTATTGGGTTAACGTAGATGGTGAAAGAGTTAAACTAGATAACATAGACTATCTGATGGAACAAAGATTATTTAGAAGAACTGTTGCTAAACAAATAAATAAAAAACCACCACGAATCACGGTCAAAGAATTTGAAAAATATACAGATCAATTATTACAAGGTGTAGAAATAATAAAAGCACCAGAAGGATCTTCTATTGTAGATCAACTAAAAGAACATTTAGAAGAGTTTTGTACAAACAGAACTGCAGCAGAGACTACTAAGAAAGATATACTAAATGGAAATGTATACACAGAAGAAGGTAAACATAAATTTATATTTCATAAGTTTTATCATGGACATTTACAAAGAAAGAAATGGCCAGAGAAACCACAAGTAACTCAGCAGATGTTAAAAGAATACTGTAATTGTACTGATGATAGAATTGTTATAGGTAAGAAAAGACCTACCATCATGGTAGTAGATGCTTTTGAAAAACCAGATAACACACATACACAAAGAAAACTAAAAGAGAAGGATCCATATTAATGAGAACAATAGTATTAGGACCACCAGGAACAGGTAAGACACATACTCTTTTAGAGAAGGTAGACGACTATTTAAAAACTACTAACCCAGATAGAATTGGTTACTTTGCTTTTACAAGAAAGGCAGCTAACGAAGCAAAAGAAAGAGCTATGAAAAAATTTAATTTTTCAGAGGATGATTTACCACACTTTAGAACACTACATTCTTTAGCATTTAGAACTTTAGGAATTAAAAAAGATCAGGTCATGCAGAAACGACACTATGAAGATCTTGGTAGAAAAGAAAATTTATTTTTAGATTACAATGATTACGATGAAGAAGAGACTGGATTGTTTACTACAAAATCTGATTACCTTAGAATAATTAATTTAGCTAAACTTAGAAACATAAGTATTGATAGACAATATAATATGAAAGAACATAATCAAGATGTTGAATATGGAACACTAATTCATTTAGCTAACGAGTTAGAAAGATACAAAAAAGAATATAATCTTATTGATTACAACGACATGATATTAAAATTTATACAGAAAGACATGTCACCAAACTTTGATGTTGTATTTATAGATGAAGCACAAGATTTATCTTTGATGCAGTGGAGTATGGTTAAAAACATATGGGAGAAGACAGTAGATTCTTATATTGCAGGTGATGATGATCAAGCAATATTTAGATGGGCAGGAGCGGATGTGGATTCATTCATAGCACAAGAAGGAAAACCTCTACACTTAAAAGAATCAAAAAGAGTTCCTAGAAAAATACATGAACTAGCAAATGATATTATAAGTAGAGTTAATAATAGAATAGATAAGAGTTGGAATCCAAAGAAACATGAAGGTAGACTAACACCTTATGATAACTTTGAAGATGTAGATATGTCTTCAGGTAAATGGTTAGTATTAACTAGAACAAGATCTATGCTAGATCCACTAGAAGATACTATAAGAGATAAGGGTTTTTACTATGAAAATAGATTTAAAAAACTTTATGAGAAAGATATACAAGAAGCAGCTTTGAACTGGGAGCATCTAGTAGGTGGACAAATGCTAGGATACAAAGACATAGAAAAAATATCTAAATACATTAGCAAAAATAAATGGGACAAAGATAAATTAAAATCTATGGTTAAGAATGGTGTGTATAGTTTAGAACAATTACAAAAAGATCATGGACTAAAAACAAAAGAAACTTGGTTTGATGCTTTTGATCAAGCAGGACAGAAAAGAATTAATTATATAAGACGTATGAAACGTAATGGAGAGATACTGAACAAAGAACCACGGATCAAATTATCTACAATACATAGTGCAAAAGGTGGAGAGGAAGACAATGTAGTTTTACTAACTGATCTTACATACAATACTAAAAAATCTTATGATAAAAATCAAGATGATGAAACCAGATTATTTTATGTAGGTGCAACTCGAACAAGAGAACACCTACACATTATAAGACCAAAAGATGATAACAAGTGTTACCCAATGCAGGAGGTTATATGACACATAAAGATATATTTGAGGAAGCCTTTCCTCAATACACCCAGATAGGAGGGAATCATTATACTAAGTTTCCCATACAGCCCTATGAATTTATTTCAAAGAATGATCTTTCGTTCTTCCAAGGAAACGTTATTAAATACGTTTGTCGTTACCAAAGAAAAGGAGGGATAGAAGATCTTAAAAAAATTGTACATTATTGTCAATTAGAAATGTTAAAGATGAAAGATGCCAGCACCAGCAAGAGTAAATAAAAAAATTATAGTGAATAAAAAATATAAATTTTTTCTAGAAATTTATTTAGCACTAGAAGGACATGAAGATATTAGTTGGGAAATATTTCCTGAAGACTATCATTCAGCATTATATGCATTTTCTAACAAAGAAAAATTAAACAAACTAATAAGGAAAAAATATCTCTATGAGCCAAAAGCTAATATTTAAACCACAGACAGAGTGGTTACCACCAGAAGAATTTCCGAATCTCAGTCAACATGATGAGATATCCATAGACCTTGAAACCAAAGATCCTGGCCTAACTAAAACTGGGTCAGGGTCTGTAACAAAAAATGGTGAAGTTGTTGGTATAGCTGTCGCTGTAGAAGGATGGGCTGGATATTTTCCAATAGCCCATGAAGGCGGTGGTAATATGGATAGAAACATGGTGTTGCAATGGTTGAAAGATGTATTGAATACAACAGCCACAAAAATATTTCATAATGCAATGTATGACGTATGTTGGCTACGATCTATGGGTTTTACTATTAATGGTAGAATAGTAGATACAATGATAGCCGCTGCACTATCTGATGAGAATCAGTTTCGTTTTGATTTAAATACTTGCTCTAAAAGATATACAGGATTAACTAAGGATGAAACAGCTTTGTATGCTGCTGCAAAAGAATGGGGTGTAGATCCAAAAGGTGAGATGTATAAATTACCTGCAATGTATGTAGGACAATATGCAGAGAAAGATGCATCTATAACTTTACAACTATGGCAATATTTAAAAAGAGAAATATCAAATCAAGATATAGAATCTATTTTCGATTTAGAAACCGAACTATTCCCCTGCCTCGTTGATATGCGGTTCTTAGGAGTTCGAGTAGATATTCAAGCAGCTCATGCACTGAAACAAGAATTAGTTCAAGAAGAAAAGCTATGCCTGCAAAAAGTGAAGACAGAAACAGGAATAGACACACAAATATGGGCCGCACGATCTATCGCTCAAGTCTTTGAAAAGCTTTCTTTACCATTTGATAGAACTGAAAAAACACAAGCACCATCCTTTACTAAAAATTTTTTACAAAACCATCCACATCCGATGGTTCAATACATTGCTAGAGCTAGAGAAATAAATAAAGCTCACACAACATTTATTGATACCATATTGAAACACGAACACAAAGGTAGAATTCATGCTGAGATAAATCAGTTGCGATCTGATAATGGAGGTACGGTCACTGGAAGATTTTCATATTCTAACCCGAACCTCCAACAGATCCCTGCAAGAAACAAGGAACTTGGACCACGGATCAGATCTTTATTTATACCAGAAGAGAAATGTAAGTGGGGAGTGTTTGATTACTCACAACAAGAACCACGTTTAGTTGTACACTATGCTTCACTACAAAACTTATATGGTGTTAATGATGTATTAGATGCGTACAATGAAGGTGATGCAGACTTCCATACAATCGTTGCTGATATGGCTAACATACCAAGATCACAAGCTAAAACAATTAATTTAGGATTATTCTATGGTATGGGTAAAAATAAACTACAAGCTGAACTAGGTGTAGATAAAGAAACATCTGATGGATTGTTTAGACAATATCATGATCGAGTGCCATTTGTAAAACAACTAATGGATAACGTTATGCAAAGAGCACAGCAACGTGGTCAAATAAGAACTTTACTTGGAAGATTATGTAGGTTTCATCTATGGGAACCAAATATGTTTGGTATGCACAAAGCATTACCTCACGATCAAGCGCTCTTGGAACACGGACCAGGGATTAGAAGAGCATATACATACAAAGCTTTAAATAGATTGATACAAGGATCAGCTGCTGACATGACTAAGAAAGCTATGTTAGAATTATATAAAGAAGGAATCGTGCCACACATACAGGTACATGATGAGTTAGATTTGTCTATTGAATCTCCAGATCATGCTGATAAGATAAAAGAAATAATGGAACACGCTGTTAGTTTAGAAGTTCCAAATAAAGTTGATTATGAGTCTGGTCCTAATTGGGGCGAAATAAAATGAGGATAAATTATGGCATATTTAAATGCAAACATACCACCAACCTATGCACAAATAAGAAGAGAGTATTTATATGATCTTAAAAAACATCATGGAGAGGTTGAAGACTGTATTATCTTTGGTCTTAGCGCTCTTACAGGTCGTGCTATACTATGGCATGCTATTATGGAAAACGGTGCAATATTTTATCGCTTACCAATTAGCGCGTTTATTCAAAAGGGATTTGACCCCGATCGAGTCCCCAGAAGAAGACTTGATGAATTACAGCTCTGGAATTGTTTTAGTTATTATCCTTCTGTTCATCATTGGGATATCTTAGAATCACAAGCTGGTAAATATATAGGAAAAGATAAAAAATGGCACTCAGGTAAATATTTATTTACTGTTGACTTTGCACATCCAGAGTCTAATATACTTGACACTGATCATTCAGAGATCCCGCACGAGCATAAGTGCGCTCACATTATTGCTCTCGATGATGGCAATTTTGCAGCACAGCCTAACAATCGTTGTATATGGGACATACCTTCTTTTACTGTAAAAGATGAAACTCCCGATTGGAAAGTGCAGACATCTGAATGGAACGTTGAAGATAGCAGAGCTTGGCGTACAGAAGATACAGACAAGTTCTTCTATGAAATAGAGGAGAAAAAAAATGATTAGTAAATTAAAAAATAAAGCTTTTCATTACTGGCACAATCACAAGATTGAATCTCTTGTGTTTATAGTTTTGATAGTAGCTTTAATAGTAAAGTAGAATTATGGAGACAGCCAGGATGAATTATTATTTTACAGGTTTACTAATTGTAATGTTAGTTGTCCTGGCTTTCTGCGGAGGACCACATGTCCAATAAACCACTCAACATCTCGGAAGAGGCAGCCGTGCAAATGCCTATGAAGACGGTTGCTAGTTTGATAATTATCGTAGCACTCGGCACGATGGGCTATTTCCAGATCATAGAACGTCTTAATGTTGCAGACACTCGTATACAAATAATGGAGAAAGATCTTGAAGAGAATACAGAGTTTAGAATAAAATGGCCACGTGGACAACTAGGTTCACTGCCCGCGGATTCTGAGCAGTTCATGATGATCGAGGATCTTTATAAGACCACGGATAAGATTAACAAACACGTTGAAGATATGGCATTGAACAAAGTAAATATACAATTTTTAAGAACACAAATGGATAAGGTTCTTGAAGATATAGAAAAATTAAAAGATGCTAATCGTGAGATTGGATATAAGAACGGGAGTTACTCAGAATGATAGAGTCTGTAGTAGCCCTACTTATGTTTGTAAACGCAGAAATTAAAGAAGCACGTTTGCAAGAAAACATGGCTACATGTTTACGTGGTAAACGTCACGCGGAGAGACAATTTAGTGAATCAGTAACTTACAAATGCTGGAAAGGTTCTGCGGAATTAGAGGATAATATTGATGGCTCAAAGTCGATCAAGAAACTCATCATCGAATAAAGTAGCAAAGCATCTAAGGGATAGACGTTACCGTCAGATTGTGATAAAGAATAAGAAAGCATATGACAGGAAAAAAAATTCAATGGAGATTTACCCCAGAGGTAGTTAATGGTGTGTGTCCTACTTGTGAAGAAGATACTTTATTAGTATCTATTACTACACAATATTATAGATGTGTAACTTGTGGCACAGATTTAGAGCAACATATTAATGGTAAGATAGTTTATATGCCTGCTTTAACAGGTAAAACATTGCAATCAACAGTAGATAAATATTTCGATGGCGAAACGTAAATTTACAAGCTTTGTACCAAGACCAAAACCTCGTAAACGTCCACGACGTCACAAAAAATCATTATCAAAATCAGAAAAAAGAGATCACAAACCTTACAATCGTCAAGGCAGAAAACAATAGTTGACATTTATTTCTAAATGATTATCCTATAGTCATGAAAGAAAAAATAATAACTATAAAAGTAAACGGTGTTAGCTCTAAACAATGGTCTAATCTATTGCTTGAATTAAATTTAATAAAGAAAGCGTGGAAACCATATGGTGTCAATATGAATTTATCAGCACCAGGATTAAGATCTGTTTTAAACTGGGGGACTAAAGTAAATGATTACACAAGACCAACTAGACAAGTTAGCAAACGAGTACAACAAAACAAAAGATCCAAAGCTTAAAAAACTTTGGTACAAGAAAGTAGAGGAGTGGGTAAATGGATTTGATAATTTTAAACGACGGACTGTATCAGTTAGTTCCTGTCACAAAAGAGATGATGGAACATATCTCGTTATTGGTAGAAGTAAGTTGCTTTGACCTTTGTGATATTATACGTTTAGAATTTACCACGTATCACGAACCACCGTTCAATCGTCATGTAATGAATGATGGCAGTGGTGATCTCTATGGTTGTATTTGTAGGTAGATACACCTACCCTTGAGAGGGAAATATAAGGGTAGGTAATGGTGAGAAGATATTCACGCATTATCATTAAATGTAATTGACGTCAAGTCTCTTGAGTTGGAGAGCAAAAAAATTTTATAAAAATCCTTTTTTCATTAACTTCTGTGGGTCCAATTTTATTTAACTGTACTATAGATTCTTTGTATCCTGATTCAAGACATGTGTATAAATCAGGATATGATTTTTCATACTCTACAGGCGGCAAACACTGGTTGGCTAAACCTGAACAAAATATAAAAGTTAAAATAAATTTCATTGACAATCCTATATAATACCCTATATTGTTTGTGAAAGGAAACAAAACATGACAGATATGACTAAATATAGAAATGTTTCTCTAACAAAAGAAACATATAAGGTTTTAGAACAGTTGTCGAAGGTTATATTGCCTGATGCCAAACTGTCTATATCTAAAACAATTGAATCAATAGCAAACGAAAAAGCAAAGAAGTTGAATGGTAAATTAAAGAGAGAATAATGAAAAAGAATAGAAAGAAAATAATTTGTAATAATTGTAAAGGAAATGGTTTCATTGTGATTAATAAAGACTGGAAAAATGTTAGACAATGTTGGATTTGTGAGTCTCGTGGAGAGGTTTATGAGGAAGAAAAACCTGATTTAAAAAACATGAAAGTAAGAGAGGAAATAAATATATGATAAAAGAAACTGAGATAGCTTATCTAGCTGGACTATTTGATGGTGAAGGATACGTTAGTTATAAAAAGTATCCAAAGAAAAGACCTAACAACAAGAAGCCCTATCAAACATGGAACATACAAATGGAAGTATCCATGACAGATAAATCTATTATTAAATATATGCACGAAACTTTAGGAGTTGGTTCTGTAAACAAAAGACCACCACATAAAACATCCATGGGTAAAAAAATGCAATGGCGTTGGAGATGTGGATATAGAGATGCTTATAAAGTTTGTGTTTTATTTTGGCCATACTCACATATTAAATTAGAGAAGATACAAAAAATTATAGAACATTATTCTCAAGGTGAAGAAGCAGAGAATGTTGTTGACTTAAACTTTTATAAAAAATCTAGATTACAATGAGAGATGAATTAGAAAACTTAATATACTTTGCATCATTTATTGATGCGGAGGGATATATAGAGTATGCTGTACGGCCAAAGAAAAATCAAAAAGGAAAAATATATAATTCTCATTTTGTGAAAATAGAGGTAACTAATACTGACTTTGATATAATTTATTCTATGAAAGAATTTTTTAAAGATGGCTATACTTATATATGTAAACCTCGTAAAACTGCCAAAGGTCGAGATACTAAACCAATTGTAAGATATATTGTTCAATACTTTCAAGCGTATAAAATATTAAAAAAAGTATTACCTTATATGCGCCAGAAAGAAAAATTAGATAAAGTTGGTAAAATAATTTGGTGGTATGAAAATGAAAACATGCAAGCAGTCCACCGAGTTCGTAAGTATCAAAAAGAAATGAGTAGGTATCACCACTGATGATGTTTAAATTTTATATATGGGTAATGGGTTGGTCTGGTAAAATAAATACTTGGGCCTGGAATAAACAAGTAGATATTGTCAGATCCAATCAACGTAAAGAAGAGGAAGAGTATCTAAAAGAATTAAAAAAGAAACTATGATAGGTTTGTTTTTTATAGGTATGGGTGCTACATTAATTGGTGCGCTTATTGTTTGGTTTGTAATAAATAAATTTGTGGTGAAAGATAATGAAAAAACTAGATAAATATAAATATGTCACTGGTAAACAAATAACGGGTGACGAATCACGGATCTATGATATAGCAGGACACCGTTTGCCAAGTGTCACAACGATACTGGATAAAACAAAAGATAAATCATTTTTAACTCGATGGAAGGCCAAAGTTGGAGAGGAAGAAGCAGAACGAATCAAGAATCATAGTAGTCGGCGGGGAACTGCCATGCACAAATTCATTGAGTCTTTTGTGGAAGGAGTTGGCTACGATGATCTTACAACAATCGGACAGGAGGCGAAGCCCATGGCCGAAAAAATTATTGAAGTGGGTCTTGCTCCAGTGGACACGTACCTTGGATCAGAGATCATGTTATATTATCCTGGGTTATACGCTGGGTCTACTGACTTGGTATGTATTCACAATGATATGGAAACTATTATAGACTTTAAGCAAGCTAACAAGCCCAAGGACCAAAGATGGATTACAGATTATTACTTACAAATTGCGGCTTATGCCATGGCTCATGATTATGTATATGGTAGTCAGATTCAACAAGGTATTATCATGGTTTGTACACCAGACTTATACTTTCAGGAATTTAGGTTCACGGACCATGAATTAAGGCGTTATAAGCACGAGTTTCTAAAAAGGCTAGACATGTACCATGAGATCAAGTTTGACGAAAAGGAGCAGGCTCAGGTGCCTTTAAAAGGCCTTTTTGAAGAGGAGATAGCAAAGGAGAAAAAAGATGAATGATAAACTTAGAAACGTTCTAAACTACAGATACCAGGCAGAAATAGAAGACGCCAAGTATAAGATAAAATGCTACAGTGAACAGGAACTAATAATCCCTGAACACCCAGATATTACTGGGGAAGTGGACAAATTACTAATGAAAATAGCTGAAGCAGAAGACAAAATGGCAGTAATGGAGCTACATTATGGCAAAAATAAGACAAAGACAGTGCTATAAGAGATACCACAGATAAATTACATACACTTAAAAAAAACATAAAAAGTTTTTGTCTTTTTGTCAGAATGAACTAAAAGTGTTGGTATTATTAGCTAAAGTGGTGACAAAAATAGTGACAGAAACAGTTTTAGTGACATAAATTTATGTCATATTACAGTAAATATTAATACAGGAGTGCCTTCGCGCGCGCGTAAGGCTGTCACCTTATAGGTGATTTATCTGGTACATCTCTTATAGAGGTGTTATAGAATGATATGCCTAGGAAAAGAAGAAAAGCCGTTGCCTCAACTATAACTCCCGACATACCTTATCCTAAAGTCCGAGTGGAGTGGATCGACTGTGTGAGCGATTCGGGCTGGGCTACTGAGAAAGAGTTTGATAGAATGAAATTAGCAAGACCAATTAATGAAGGTTGGCTGTATGAAAAAACAAAAGAACATATTAAACTATTTGCCTCTTATGATAAAGACAGTGATGAGATCAGCTTTGGGGATCGGACAATGATTCCTCGTCAGTGGGTAAAGAAGATTCAGAAGATATAACTTCAGATTCACCCTCAACAGTTTTAGCATTTAACAATGGTGCGTAATCCTCTAATATTTGTTTCATTTTGTTTTCTAATTCTTGCTCTGATAAGTCCTCGAGCTTTCCTGTTTTTATTATTTTTCTGTCTATGTATAATCCTGCCGCTTTGCCTCTATTTGTCTCTGCGTTTACAGCGGAAGAAAAAGAACCTTTTTTAAGAGCCATCTCTTTGATACGATCCAGTTCTGCAAGGTGTCCATCAAATGTCACCATATATTTTTGTATTTTTTCTTCTCTTAATTTACCAATATAGTCTACAACTAAAGGATGTAATTTAGGATTAGTTAACTCATAACCTTCTTGTCTACAACGATTAGGACTAAATCCTGCCTGTTTCGCGGCTTCTGTTTTTGTTACTGCCTTACCGTCTTTGTCACCAAACACAAGTATTTCAGCAAACTTTCTTTGCATTTCTGTTAGTCTTTTAGGTACACCCATGTTTGACAATTTAAGCTAACTATCCTATATTGTCAATCATGAAAGTTCATAGAACTACGTCAGAATTACACGACACTATAGAAGGATATAAAACTTTAGTGAAAGAACAAAGGAGAGAGATATGGCAACTTAAACAAGTCGTCTCCGAAAACGAAATAAACAAAAATCTATTGCATGGTTATAAAAAAGTGATAGAGGATTTACAAGACAGGTTGAATAAAGTTAATGTACGTTAAGCACCTGCAAGAGTATTTAGATAAGTTTACTGAAGGACAACAAGGTCGTAGAGGTAATGCAGTCAGTGATGCAAAGATATATATCATGACTCGTAAAGGCTACCTAGAGGAGATCAAACGGATTGAAGTTCACCAAAGTAATAATCCGATGGATACCTCTCTGCGAGTTGTGTTGAAACCAAACCGAGAAGAAAAATTAATTTTACCACCTGGTTATGTAAGAGACTATTAACTAGGAGAAAACCCAATGCAATGGGGCCAGAAGCTAAACTATATAAAAAACTTAAAAACATATCTAAAACTATTTCTTGGATTCGAATTGAGAATTATAGCTTACTTGGGACTCCTGATTTACTGGGGTATAATGCTAACAGCTACTTTTTTACAGTAGAGTTAAAGGTATCAAAAGGCAAGAAGGTTCGCCTGTCCCCTCACCAAATATCATTTCATGTTAAGCATCCCAAGAATACTTTTATCTTGGTTGAACATAAAGATAAGCACTTGTTATTCGAGGGTCATCAATCGCTTGCGCTTGTCGATTCTGGATTGTCTTCTTCGCTTGAGCCTGTTGCTTCTTCGCTTGAAGGTTCGGTATCTTTTTTGTCATCGCTTGGTGGTTGATTCTTTTTGAGTTCTTTGTAATACTTCGGGTGTTTAAATGTATGGGTCACTTTATTTTTCTAACTCTATAATCATTGTAATAATATTTAGATGTAGTGTTTGGGTCATTATTCCAATCATCTACATTTTCTCTTAATTCTTTTATAGCTTGCTCTCTAGTATCAAAATATATTAGCTTGCCATTCTCATCACGCCATACATTCTCAAAGCCATAAATAAATTTAGTTTGTACTTCATAGCGTTGTGTCATTAGTATACTACCCCCACTTCTTTTAATGTTTTAACTTGTTGATCCGTTAATTCTGTTTCAGAATAAACTTCTATTGTATTTTGTATTTGATTATCCCAAAAAACATTTTCTGATAGTTCTCGTTTTTTTGTTAAACCCCAAAATTCTTTACAATATTTATATTCAGATTGTTTCTTTTTAAATAAATAAAAATCTCTATGTTCATACTCACCCGCTTTAATATCAAATTGTACTAATATATTTTTCATTTATTCCTCGCTTGTTGATTGTAATCATACCATCCAGAATTTTCCAGATAGTCCACTGCCTCTTTTAGATGTTCTCTAAAATGTTTTGTTCTATACTCGCTAGGGCAATCTTCATCAGCGTGGCAACATACCCACGCTAACATTGACGCTAGCTTGTTCTCTTCGTTTGTCCATTTTTTCTTTTTCATTTTATCCTTTCTGTTCGCTCGCTTGAGCCTGTCGCTTGAGCCTGTCGCTTGTTAGTTTTATTTTTCTTAATCTCAATAATCTTAATTGTGATTTTGTTAATGATCGACCGCCATTTAATCTTTTAAAACTATTTATGTTTAAAATTTGATTATCTCTATTTATATAAACGTATTTAAACATCTTGCACAAATCCGTTAAAATCTTTTTTTGCTCTACCTTTAGCAATTAAACCTACTATAACTTTTTTAGGGTCAAGGTGTCTTAAATCATGTTTATCACCGTTTATCACCTTACGGCCTTTATATTTTTTTGGTAGTTTTTTTCTAAAAACAACCGCAATATTTGTATCAGTTTTTAATAATTCGCTTGTATCTTTTTGGTTAATCTCGCTTTGTGAAAATGTTAATGAATAGTTTTTAGGAAGTTTATTTTTAAATCTATTTCTAATTTTAGTATAATCTATAAATTGTACATTAGGGTTATTTTCCATAAGATTTAAGCCGTTTTTTAGCCTGTATCTCTCAAATGGAAGATCACTAGTACCATTCAATCGTACCGTGTATTTTAATTTTTTTCTTTTTGCCCTCTCGCTTGAGAGTTTTATTTCACGGTCAAGTTGTTCTAAAAATTTTTGCCTATCAGCTAAAAAATAATATTTTTTGTTTAATCTAGATTTTTGAACTATGTTCATTTGGCCACGCCCTGATGTGTTTAAACATAAATCTATACATAAAGGGCTTGCATTAGGGCATATATTAACGCCACCTATATTTGAGGGTGCAAGGTGTAATATTTCGCTTAAATAATTATAACCGCTTGACTTCTCCATCTTGTAGGTTGAAGATCCGAGTAATTTTTTTTGCTCTTTATATTTCATACTTTCTTTTTTGTTAGGGTCTAGCGTGTTTGACTTTAGGCTAATTTACACTAGACCCATATTGCAAGGACAATAATTAAACAATTAATTGTCAATTTTGTATATAAGGGCTTGACATTTATTTGTCAAGGGATTATGAAGGATTTATGAAAGTTAGAATTAAAAAAAACAACCTTTTAAATTATTTTATTTTTGATGAAAAATATTTATCAAAAAATTATGTTAAGAATTGTCAAAAATTTCTTAACTCGCTTTCTAATAATTTAAAAACAAAAAAGGATAATAAAAAAAATGCAACCATTAAGAAAAGATCATGTTGACTTTTATAAGTCATTTTGTTCAAAAAAAATAGAAGATCAGGAAGATAGTATATTAACAGAAATTGAGATTAACGCGCAAGATCAAGTTGATCGAGATTTTAAAAATTTTCCTAAATTGTTAAAACTTGATAAACCTCTTGAAAGTTTTAAAAAGAAAGTCAAAAAATATAAAGACTTTATGAATAAGAAAAAACAACTTGAAGATCAATTCGAGTATGAAGCGCAAAAAGAAGCGGATCAATTGGCGGATCAAATAAAAAGTATATTACGCGTTAGAAAATCAGATAATGATTTTAGCGGTATTCAAGTATCAAAAAATGATCCAATAGATTATGTTATGAAGCATTTAAAACAATTATGTTTTGAAGAGTGCAAAAAGACACTTAAAAAAAGGCATAAAATATTAAATGCTTTAGATCATAAAAGGGAACGTTGCAATCTAATATTACATACTGGATCGCATATAACACCAGTAGTTGAAGCGTTAAAAGATGAACTACAAACGGCAGGGATTAAAATTGATATTCCGAATAATTTATTGTTGCCGTCTAAATAAACAGTTGACAATCACGGACAATAATTTATTGTCCGTGATATACAGAAATAAACTTATAAAGGATAATATAATATGAAAAATAATTTAAACCCATTTGCAAATCCAGATGTTATTTTAGATACTATTAAAGAGACTATGAGACGCGAAAATGAATTGCGAGGTTATGCGCGAGTAGGTTTCATCAATGATTTTTTAGGTCAATTAGCGTCTAATAAATTAAAATCAAAACAAGATATTGAAAAATGGTTATTAAAACAAAAAGAATACGCTAAAACCATGATAAAAGAAAATCAAATGTTTAATGATCCACACGTTGACAAGTTATGAAATTAAAAGAATATACTAGTATTGTGAAATTAGAATTTAGTTTTAACAATTTTGATGCATATTCTATAAAAGAATATAAGCAAAAAGTAAAAAATTCTTTTAAACAAGAATTTAATATTGATTTAAAAGATAATGAAATAACAGAAATAGAGCAATCAAAATGACTGAATTAAAACAAGAGCATTTTGAAGTTATAGACAAAAATAAACACAAGGCCAAATTAGAGCAAACGGCTATGAGAGATCAATTAGCCTTTTTTGTTTTAAATTGTGGCGTTTATGAATTAACAAAGTTATATGATGAATATAAAAGACTTAAAAAAAACAAATAAAAAAGAAATAACAGAAGACCAAAAAGAAGATAATATGTTATCTAATCTAGGGTTAAGCCGTGATGATCTAGATGATAGCGGTGATATGCTTGAAGAGTTAAAAGAAATAGTAGGTTTTTATGATGACTAAATATAAAAGATATTCAAAAAAAGATTTTTTGAGTTATGCAAGCGGTTTTGATTATCAAAATGATATAGAAGAGGGCAATATTAAGGGCTTTAAAAGTGATCAAGAAATAAAAGAGGCCATGAAAAAATGGAAGATTGAAGACTTTAGAGACTTTTACGGCTTCACCCATAAAGACTTGCATAATGGAACTGAACGAAATTTTAGAAATTATAAATGTTTAGATTGTTTAACTACTTTAAGACCAGATTATACTAGCCAAAAAAATAGTTATTATTGCGCTGATTGTTTATAGACAAAATAACCTTAAAAATTAATAGAGTTATTTATTAAATAAGTATTGATTAATATATATTTTCAATAGATTTTTTCTTTTTATCTTGCCGTTGCGCGTGGGTTATTTACTTGCAAAAGTCCGTGATCCGTTGACCGTGTAAAACTTTTTGAGGTCGCTTGTCCATTGTCCATGAACCATGACCGCTTGCGCGTTATTGCGTGAACTTTTTAGCTTGTGCGTTGTAAAATAAAATAAAAATAAAAAATTTCTAGCGTGGCTGATGGGCTATATAGGAACTCGTTTTTTGACTTTAAAACATCCACCCTTAAGGGCAATCAGCCGTTGCCCATCAATGAGCCGTGAACCAATGGCCACGGCTCAAAATTAATTAGCCTTGATCGGCTAGTAACCTTTTTTCTAAATGGTCGATTTTATCAAAGCCGTCCATTTTCCGAGATCCGTCTTCGCGCTCGTCCGAGATCCGTCTAGCGATATGCTCACAGATCCACCACGCTAAAAGATTTTTGAAAGTTTTAGCACTATCAACATTTTTACACCCTCTAAAATTAGAAATCATAAAGGGTATAGTTTCGCCGAGATCATCAGCCATGTTTCTTAATTCGTGCCAAATCTCGTATTCATGGTCATTGTAAAATTTCACAGTATCTTCATAATAAATTAGATCCGATATTGTGCCACCACTACAACCATGAGTTGCAACATCACTTATTAAAAAACGCTCTTCTTTTTCGCCTCTTAATAAAAATTCCGCAACTGTCTCTTCAATTGGTTTTTTAGTCATATTATTATCCTTTTTTTATTTTTATTTCATCATTTATTATCCTTGAATTATTAAATTAATTAGTTTAAAAATTCAAGATATATTTTTAAAAAAATATAAAAAAAGAAAGCGAGGAAATAATGATAAAATATATAGCGTATGAAAAAGACACTCCAGATATCCCAAGAGTATGGGGGGAGGGTGAAACTGATTTAATCGCTAGATATGAATGTGAAATAGCCTTAAGGGAAAAATTAATTGGTAAACTTAAGCGAGGTTGCCAAGAGCCTTTTGCAATGACACATTTATATATGATTAAACCAGAACCAAATATAGAACCAGAAATAAAATCTAATCAATTGGAGGATAAATAATGAACGAAAATGAAAAAAATATAGAGCAACCTAGATCAAGGCCAATTGATCATGTGTGCGCTACGCATTGGCCAACCTATATTCGCGAGGCCATAAAGACGGGTCTTGAAAGTCCAACCCCGTACAAAGTTATCCCGTATAAAAACGGGGTAGGCATCAAAAAAATAGAAATACTTTAATCTCTCAATAGTTAGTTAACCACGCGCCCTAAAATTTAGGGCGCGTTTTTTATTTGTGGCGCGTGGTCAATTTTTCATGGCGCGTGTTTTTTAATTGTCTATGGATCCTAAACCGCGCCCAAAAATTAAGAGCCTTTAGACCTTATACCCCCTTTTACGTAGATAGGGATCCTAATGTATGTATATATATGCTTGATTTATATTGTCAGACCCTGTAAAAAACGTTTTGGTACCATGGACTTGAATCAGGTAGATATAAATAAATTACCTGCAGATGTGCGAAAGACCTTCAAACAACTTCAAGTGTTACATGCTGAAAAAAAGATACAGAATAAAGCTAAAGACGACTTCCTATCTTTTGTCAAATGTGTGTGGCCAGATTTTGTAGAGGGGTCCCACCACAGGCACATTGCAGATAAGTTTAATAAATTAGCCACGGGCGAAATAAATCGTCTGATAATCAATATGCCTCCTAGGCATACCAAATCAGAATTTGCATCTTATCTTTTGCCAGCATGGATGGTGGGCCGTGATCCAAAGCTCAAGATCATTCAAGCAACGCACACGGCAGAGTTAGCGATTCGTTTTGGTCGTAAGGCAAAGAATCTTATCGACTCAGAAAATTATAGAAAAATTTTTAAGACAGCACTTCAAGAAGATTCTAAAGCAGCGGGACGTTGGGAAACATCTGCTGGCGGTGAATACTTTGCAGCTGGTGTTGGCGGTGCAATCACGGGTCGTGGTGCAGACTTACTTATTATTGATGACCCACATAGTGAACAAGATGCAATGTCTAAAGTATCTTTAGAGCGAGCATACGAATGGTATACATCAGGACCACGACAACGTTTACAACCTGGTGGTAAAATTATTTTAGTAATGACAAGATGGAGCACGAAAGATTTAACAGGAGCGTTAGTTGCAAATCAAAAAGAAGCAAAGTCAGATCAGTGGCACGTGGTCGAGTTTCCAGCGATCATGGATCACGAACCAGTGTGGCCTGAGTATTGGAAGATGGATGAACTTGAAAAAGTAAAAGCAGCTTTGCCTGTAACAAAATGGAATGCACAATGGATGCAACAACCAACATCTGAAGAAGGTGCAATTTTAAAACGTGAGTGGTGGCAAGAGTACGAAGGAGA
>VTLG01004429.1_pt1 | contig 21571 bp, 18 predicted proteins | sample 4694571 | NCBI WGS metagenome assembly VTLG01 (sample SAMN12604809, study PRJNA352737) | marine metagenome | biome: ENVO:00000447; feature: ENVO:00000209|ENVO:00000569|ENVO:01000036; material: ENVO:00002151; isolation source: viral sequences binned using virsorter ... | reverse complement strand
AGCATCAGTTCCTGCTCCTTGTGGTTCCGCAAGTCCTAATGCTTGGTCAATCCATCCCCATCTACCTGAAACTTCTCCTGGTTTTCCGAAAGCATATTCATACATTCCTGGATTATCTTCTTCTGATTGCATTGCCAAAGCCTCTCCCATAGCCCAAGCCATTGGATGTCCTACTGGGAATTGTCCTCCTTTATAAGCCCAAGCGTCTTTCATTTTTCTATTCCATTGACTAGGGTTGTATCCTCTTGCTGTTGGTCTGTCAAATTTCATTTCATCCCAAGCCGCTACTTGCCGCCTGTTTGTAAAATCAGGTTGTAAGTCATATTTCTTTCTAAATGCTTCTTGTGCTGGAGTTAAATCTTTGCCAGCCCTTAATGCTTTTTCTAATTCTTTTCGTTCTCCAATTTGTTTCGTCCATTCCTTTTGCCACCTTTCACCTTGACCTATTTGTCTATTAAGTTTTTTAACCTCTGTTGATGGGTCCATCATTTCTTTAAATTTGTTTTCGTCTATCGATGGAGGTAATGATTGCTTATTCCATGTCATTGCTTGATTCATGCTTGGAGGCATAGAGTTCTTTCCTAACCATTCTTTAAATTTACTTTGCTCTGGTGAAAATGCTTTCATCCATCCATCCATACCTTTTCTCATCATTTGTTTACGAAGGTGGTCCATTCCTGGACCAGGTTTATCCCAAGCAACTGGTTTTTTAGGAGCGGGATTTTCACTGAGGATGTCCCTTCGAATCTTCTTCCGTGCTAAGTCCTCTCCGTGTTTTTTTGTTTTATATTGAAACTTTTTTCTTATTGCTGCTCTTTTATCTGCCTCTTCGAACTCGCTCCATCTACCTTTCCATTCCACGTCAGTTACAGGCTTCGCACCTAGAGCCTCTACATTTCCTATATTGGTAGGACCTCTACCATAGATAACTGGGTTTGTTCTAAATCGACTTACATCTGGTCCCATTCTGAGATTAAACTTATTTGCTTCCATTAGTTGTGAATATACACCTGTACCCAAAGTTCCTTGAAACTTAAACTGAGCACCTCCTGGTTTTATATCTTTTGGTTGGTCTTTTATTCTTGTTGTTCTGTCAGCATTATTTAAGATTGAATTAAATTGACTTTGGTATTGTTTTAAATTAAACTTACCGCTTATTCTTCCTCCTATAATACCCCAGATGTTTGCTGTTGGGTCTTGGTCAGACGCTAAAGATACTTTAGCAACTTCGCCTAATGACATTTCTCCATTGCTTGTTGCTGTGCTTTTTGGTTCATACTCAAGACCTATCTTTGGTGGTAGTCCTCCTATATATGGCATTATTTCATACCTCCATGTTCTAATCTAATCATCATCTGAAGGTAGTCTGACAGTTGATTGTTTCCTTTTCTGTTTATTAGAGTAGAGTTGTGTTTTTTGGCTATCCTTGTCATGTCATCTAAAGATAACCCTGAATTATACAAACCTGAATAACTACCGCTGAAAGATTCTAGAATCTCGTCAGCCCATTCCATCTTGCTCTGTCCTGACCAGAATTTATGATTTCTTCCATTCTGGGGATTCTGGTAGTCCATATTCCATCCATCTTTATTTTTATTCTGTGGGTCGTAATCTTTAAATATTCCATCATTTTGTATATGTGCTTTCCAACTTTGCGGAACATCATCTCCCCAATCTATCTTTGATTTTTTTGAACCTTCGCCAGTCATCCATTGAGCATCTCTATTTGTTTTTTCTGCTGCTGCGAGTTCCATTCCAATTAATCCCCAATGTGCTTTATTGGTTAAATCTAAAAACTTAAGTCCTCTAAATTGTGGAGGTAACTTTATATTATTAACCTTTAAACCAGTCAAGGCAAATCCTCTATCTTGTGCTTGGTTTTGTAACCACTCTATATAAGAATTGCCCATTGCGTTTGCTGTACCCATTTGTCCAAATAAACTATAGTAAGATTCAGAACCTCGCATATATTGATTTAAGTCTGCTGCTGTTATTCCATCTTGAGCCATAGTGACAACATCACCCCATGCGTATCCTTCTCTAGCCATAGGGGAACTTATTCCAGCATAACATCCTATCAATGCTGTCTTGTCCCAAGCAGGACTTTTTGTAAATGTTAATGTTTCCTCTTCCGCACTCCAAGGTTCATCAGCCCCAGCAAATCCACCTGCTTCTCCTCCCCTACCTCCAGTGATTTTTCTTTCGAAAGGTTGACCAATAACCTCTGTTTCAACATCTGGAAGTTTACCACCGGCATTAGTGGCACAGTTTCTGGCATCACTTTGATATTTCCCTATAGAATTCTGCCTATACATCTCATCATTTGCTGCTGATGCCTTGAATGACGCAGCAAGATTCTCCATTCCAATAGAATTTAATACTGTTTCTATTTCATTTAATTCATAGTCGTCCCATGCCTGCCATTTGTCTCCTTCTTTTTTCTTTCCAAATTTGTCACTTCCTAAGTCAAATGTATCGTTACCATATTTTTTTAGCAAACTATTAAAATATTTTCCTCTTTCGTGTGCTCCCTCTAAAGCATTTCTTGCTTCTGGATTCCAAGTTCCTATGGTTTCCATAAGCATAGATGCCTCCTCATCAGTAAGTAATCCTCCATTTCCTGCCGTTAAAGCACCATGGCTTTCATTGGTCATCGATGCTAATGTGTTCATCAACAACATACCTGCGTCATTGGCTGCTGCTGAATATCCAGCCATAGCATTATTTATTTTCTCTGAGTCTAAACCCCAAGCATCAGCCATACCCATAACATCTTCATTCATAAATGAACCTGCCGCTATAGCGTTAGCCTCTTGAGCATTAGTAAAATTAATCATAGCAGTTCTTAAGCCTGCCTTTTCTTTTCCTTCTAAAAACCTTGTTCCATTTTTCTCAAAATGTTTGTCATTAAGTTGGTCATACATTGAAGGACCTTCTACTTTAGCCTCTTCTACTTCTCTAGATATAGCATGAGCCATAGCCTCGTTTTGTCCCATTGTTGCGAACCTAAATGCGTCTAATGCGTTTGATAGCAATCCCATTACTTATACCTCCAATCATCTGCTTCTCTTCTGCCAGGTGTCGTGTATCCTGTACTAGGAATCTTATTTAGTTCCTCCCAAGGAATAACATAACCTTGTTCACCACTTGGTGCGGTATCGCCCCACCATTGTCTTACAGTTTCCCACCAATCTAATCCTCGTCTTGGAGGGTCTTCGTAGACTGGTCCTATATTACCCACTGATTCATTCATTGCCTGATTCATAGCAGGGTCAAGACTATTCAATAGATTGGTGAAAGGTTTCTGTCTGCCAGTTGCTGCGAAATATTCTTCATCAGTCATTGATGAGTAATAATCGGTAACAACACCAGATGTATCATGAGGTTGACTAGGTATTATGGGATTACCATCAATATCTAAACCTTGTCTTCTAAAAAATTCCCTTCTCCTATCTCCTGCCGCAAGAGATGTAGTAGTTTCTGGAACTTCGACTTCTGGGTCGATGAAATCTGTTTCATTTATTTCATTTATAAAATCTTGTGTAACTTCTACATTATCTTGTTTTGGTTTTGGTTTCCATTGTGCTAACTTATCTGCCAATGTAACAATACCTGATTGATAGGCTTGTTCCATTCTATTTAATTCCGCCAACTTAGACATTTCCCATTGTGCTTGCTGTTGTTCCATACTCATTAAAGTTTGTCCAGCACCTTGATATCTATCTTGTAGTCCTTCTAGTTGGTCTGTGAATCTCATTTCAGCATCTAATCCCATTTGGGCATCAGCAGCAGAAGCACCTATTCCCATCTGTGCTTGTGCCGCTGCCATAGCAGCAGAACTTTGTACTCCACTTCTAGCAAACTGCCTAGACATTGATGCTTGGTCTGCTTCGAATCTTTGTCTTGTTCCTCTCTTTTCTATTGCTGCTCTAGCGTCAATAGAAGCAGGGTCTATTCCATATTTTCTAAGAGCCTCTTCTCCAAATGTTCCTATTAGGGCATCTGGGTCTGTTTCAAGCATTGCTGCCATCTCATCTCTATCTTCTTCAAATTGTGCCATTGATGGAATGTCGAGTTCTAAATTTTTAAGTTCTTTAATTCTGTCTCTTTGAAGTTGTATCCCTTCGTATCGCTGATATAGAGAGTAGCCTTCAAACCCTTCTTTGAGAAGTTCTCCAGTATCAGTAGTTTCCAACCACTCATATCCGGATTCTGCTTTATCCCATAACCAACTACCACCTTGTTCAACAGCAGTCCAGGCATCCCCAAAGATAGCACTTCCTGCTGGTCCTAGCGTTGCTTGATAAGCAGTACTTAACCATCCTCCTATTGATGGTGCGACACTCTGAGTCAGACTGCTAAGAGCCATATTTACAAACATACTTGCCATTACATAACCTCCACGGGACCAACAAGTTCTACATTGGCAACCCTATATCCATTCTTTACAAAAAATCTAGACATATCATTTTGAAAAGGATTAAATGTTACAGACACATTTGGACAATTGTTTTTCTTAAACCATCCAAATAGTTTCTTATAAAGTGTTAAAGGTAATTTTGTTTTTCTGAAATCAGGATTGACCCAAAAAAACATAATCCTTCCACATCTCGTTTTAGATTCTTCTGCTTCTTCTGTAAATCCACCAAAAGCAACACCAACTACTTTCTCTCCGCAACAATCTTCTTTAGCAAAAAATAATTTAGCAGAAGGAATATTAACTATGTTTTTAATGAACTCTATATACTCTTTTAGTTTGGGTATGTCATAACCTTGATGTCCCATAAAGGTTACATTCCCAGCAAATATGCCTCTTTCGTTATGCCATTGTATTGTTCTCATACACTCTGCCAGTTCCTTGAAATCATCTTTATTTTTCTTATTTACCTCTGTTATTGTGTAACCCATCTCCTTCATTTTACACCATCCTTGTTATCTTTGTGTGATAAAAGACCCGCTTTTACCCATAAAGTAAACCTATACATAACAGTTCCTGAAGTAGTATTGGCTACTGCTATACTATCGTCGCCAATAGTTACTTGTTGACCTTCTGCTGTGCGTTCATCTGAGCCACCTACAGCATACCAAGAAGCACCATCAGCACTAGATAACATACCACTGAATGAAATCAAATTTTTTCTCAATTCAGATATATTGTGTTCAATCGCATGACTATATCTGGTAGCAGTTCCCCCATGAAAACTTTGATGACTAGCAGAACTTGCTGTTGATGTTCCCTGTAGGACTATAACTTCAAAGTCCCTTTTTGTACTTTGTTTAGATGTGTTTAAATTATATCTAACTTTTGGAGTTGTTATTTCTCGTGTAAACTCAACTCCAGATGATGTATTTGAAGATACAAGAACCTCACCAGTAGTTCCAGGTTTAATCTCTTGGTATCCTGTTTTTGTTCCAATCACAAGTCCTCCCGTTTTTATTTTAGGTTCTTCTTTGTCTTTTAAAACTTGTTTCTTGACGAGATTTTTATCACCATTATTTATAGTCATATTAATTACCTGGGTCTGCTGTTCTATCCATTCCAATAACATTGGTTCTAAACGACATACCAAGTATTTTTGGTGGAGTACAGTCTGTTCCTAAATTTGTTCCAACACCCTTATCACTATTTGAAGCATAAGGTCGAAGAGATATCCTTAATCTTATAAGTTCACTTTTGACTTTTATAGGGATAATCATTCTCTTAGGAAATCCTTGAGATACATTTTCCCTAACATTCTCATCTTGATAATAACTTATATTATTGATGCTAATATTCTCATTCATTCTTTTTGTATCATGTGCTGTGTCTTTTGAATAAGGGTCTATAGCATCTATGTTGATTATTACCTTATATGAAACTTCCACATCTGTTTCTCCTGAAGAAGTATCTCCATTATAACTAGATGTGTTTGGGGATTGATATACAGCAGGAGACCAATCTAAATCTAACTTATCCCAATATCTTTCTGTTCCAGCATCACCTATCCATGATGTCTGAAGGTGTATATCATGAGAGATATAATTAGTGGCATCACTGAATCTCTGGACAAACGGTCCATATACATGTCCCAATCTAACCATCTCTGCCCTTTTCTTTGAGGATGCTGTAGCAGCATCTCTTATTGCTATCATTATGCTATCATTGCTATATTTGCTAGATGCTCTGGTTTTGTATGAATCTGCCGCAGTATTTGAAGGATTGGATGCTATTGTTAAAACATCATCTATTTGTTCCCAGCAAGCGTCCTGTGGAACATAACTACCATTTCTTGTATTAGAAGCCATATAACTCCACCATGACTTAGTTGGTACATGGAAGTTAACAGTATGTATTCTTATTGGAACTGTAAGTTGTCCACTTGTTTCATTTGAACCCCATGTTGCTTGAGTGACAACCCTTTCTCTATAATCAGTATTTTTCTTCTTCGCATAGCAAATAATTGACTCTTCGTCTTTGTTGTAAAAAAGCCCAGCACCATTATCTTTATTGAATTTAAACCAGTCATCAACTGGAGTTGAAACCTTTTGGAAAGGATTCGGAGACATTGGATTAGGGTCGTGAACATATAGCCCATCTTCTCCTAATACAAATATCTTTCCTGAAACCCTAACAAATCTCTCACTATCGTTGGGATGCCTATGAATTACAAAATCAGATTTAAGCATAACTCTGAAGTTGGCCTCTAGTGGATTGCTGTGTGAATCTGGAATAACATAAGTTCCGATATCAGTAAATATCCATAAGGAACCATTGAAATCTTTAAGGTCGTGTATAACAGCATTATCATCAACAACAACAGAATTTAAAGGTGTCATGTATTCCCAATGTTCAGTTGTGTACATAAGTGTGCTTGGAAGCAAGTCTTTATTTGCTGTTGATGTGGATGTATCATTGAATGCTACCCATAATTTATTTCCCGAAGCAGACATTGCTGTTATATTATCTCCATCTACTGGCATCATTCCGTGTAAATAATGCCCTTGTTCACTGCTCATATGTCTTGTATCTATGGTATCCAAGAATGTTAAATGTTTAACCTCTTCGTCCCACGAGGTTTGTGTGTCCGTCCAATCAACCTCTGCTAAATCTAATTCTCCTACCTTAAAATATGCTTCTTTATCTACAGATGCCTTGGATATATCTCCCGTTCTGTAGATTAATATATATCTTATATATGGTTTCTTTGGGTCTTGTCCTGGTCCATAATGGACAAGTCCACCACCCGTATATTCATAAGCATCAGCAGCAGTAGCATCATATTGTGTATATTTCGCTAATCTAGACAAATGGGTTTGTGTGCTTTGTTTTATCCAATGTCCCGTAGCATCTGAAGCAGTAGAGGATAAATCCAAATTAGTTCCACTGCTATCTGTTAAATGTAGACCATAAAAATTGACTGGAACAGTTCCTATATTTCTTGTTAGTCCCAAATTACTTGATGCTGTTGTGTTGTGGTTTCCAACATAACTAACATAAACACCTAATGTTTTTACATCTTCTCCACCATTTTGGTCATCTTCAGCAGCATAATAATATTTCAATGATTCAAGTGCTGTTGAATCTAAATCAAGATAGGGATTGGTTACTATATCGGCACCACTATAATGGTCTAAATGTGTGTAATAACCTGTTGTTAATACATCTGTCCAGTTACCCATTAATCTTCCTGGATTAGTTGCGGTGCCAGCCCAACCTGCCATTGATGTTCTAGCCTTAGCATACTGTAAAGCAGAACTTCCAGCAGGGTCTCCTTGAATTGAAAACAGTTCTCGTCCTCCTAACAGTTCTTTGTTGAAATGTAATTTGATTCCCCTTCGTCCATTCGCATCTGTTGTATCAACCTCGACAAAGGCATCTAATTTATTGTGATTAAATATATTTCCTTCAGCACCTGTATTTTTATATTTTTCATTAGAACCAGATTTAGCAAAAGCAATTTTGTATCTATATTTTCCAGGTGCTATATCTCCTGATGTTGTAGTTATTCTGTTAATCATATTGATATCCAAACCAGCAAGTATAGGTTTCTTCATTGTGTCTGTCTTTGGATGCCAATCTTCTTCCCTCTCTCCGTCAGGCAATTTAACTATTGGTGTTAGTGGATTCATATTAGTTCCACTCCATAAATTATTGGAAGGATATGGTCTTGTTGCCTCCATTGTTGAATCTCCACTGCCCTCTGTAACATCTCTTAAATAAGGATGTCCTCCATCCCTAGAGCCACCATAGATAGTTCCATGTATAACCATATCCAACTTCTTTGGAGTTGTGGCTCCATGAACATTGTTTGGATGGTCTTTGTAATAAGCAGGATACATTAAAGATACATTTCCATTCCAGGTTGTTGGGAACATACATGTGGCACCATTCTTTGAGCCAGTGATTCCTCCATGGTCGTAATCATTCCAACCATTAGATGTGCTTCCAAAAAACAAACCTAATTTTGTTGGTATCAATCCATTTGAATCTCCTAATGCTCCTGGTCTACATCCTGCTTGCTTGGAAGAATCTTCCTTATTTACCTTTTCATCATCATCTCCAAAGTAAGGATTCCAAACATCCCATCCCTTAGTTAAATAATTAAAAGATATTCTTCCTACATAATTCTCTAGGTCATCAGTATCACTATTTCCATCTTGTTTCTTTATAACCCACCTATTAAAGTTTCCTGCCTTGTAATGAAATCTTCCCTGAAGGTCTCCATGATATCCATATATATATTCGTTATTAGTGCTTCCACTGTCATTATTATTGCTTTGTGCTATTTTCCCCTCAAAGTTATGTTGGTCTTCATCTTCGAAATTCTCATAAAGGGTTCCCTCTCCTGATGATGGAGTAAAGGTTGTTTGTGAAGCATCAAATAATGAGGAGTTATATTCTCCCACCCAAGAGTAAAGTCTTGTCTTGCTGTCCTCCACAACCATACCCATAAGTCCAACCATATTCTTTCTTTCGTGTTGGAAACATCTCATAAGCATTGGGTAACCCCTTTCATGTGGATATTGCCATCCGTTGTTTTCAGTTATCTGACTCATTGATACAGTTGTAACAGCACCACCACCATCATTTGCTGAATGTAAAGAGGCAGTATCTCCATGCCATATATAAGGGTTTGCTTCATTCTCCATAGATTGAGCAGTTATAACCAAGACATTATTTTTGTCATCTTTTGCTTTTGGTAATATATCAACAGAGAACCAACCTATCCTATCATTAGTCGCAATGGTCATTGCCATCTGTCCATTAGCAGACTTTGGAGCAATAACAGCACTGGTGGACCAGCCACCATTAACAGCACTAGTCAGTGTTATCTGATATACAACTAATGTTCCAGTAGAAGTACCTACATTTTCAACAACATAAAGACACCCATATGGATGTTGGTCATCTGGAGGAGAATGAATAATCTTAACTCCACAAGAGTAAGCATCACTTGTTGCTCTTGAAGAAATAACATCTGCTGTTGCTTCAGTATATTTTCCATATGCTCCCTTATTGTATTTCTTTAAAATGAGGTCTGTTTGAGAGCCATTAACTATATAATAGGCAATCCACATATCTCCTTTTCCATATCCTCTTTTTCCCCAGATGTCAAAATCTACTGATACTGGATGAGGAACACTCCAGTTTATCTTGTGTCCAGCAGCAGTTGCTGTAGCACTAGAACCATCTTTTAGGTCATCTATATTGTTGTCACTATCATCAGAAGCCACATAATGGTCTCCTATTGAATACTCTTGGTCTACACCACCTTCCTGTGACTTGATTGACCACCATAGTTTCTGGTCAGTATCTGCCGCTAAAGGGTTCGCCTCATCGTTAGCATGAGGTGCTATAAACATATGACAATTAGGTGCTGTGTCATCTAATGTATTCTCCATGGCAATAAACATTCTCTGTGTAGGACTTGGAGTTGAACCACTTAAAGAACCGACAGAGGCACTTACAGCCTCTCCATATACCGCAGTTGTATCCTTAGAGAAATGGTCTTTGTCTCCATCTACTATCTGACCATCTCCCAAAGGGGCACCAAATGCTAGTTCTTCATGTTGTCCAGTTACAATAGGTACCGGAACCCCATGAAAAGAAATCTTTGGATTAGTACTATCCGTATAAAACCCTGCCTCGACCATAGGAAGAATTCTTCCAGGGTCATAGTATTCTTCTGATTGTCCCTTTATATTATCTAACCCAACACAAAAGGCAGACCTTACTTTATCAGCAGTTTGGTAGTAGGGGTCTTTTGACGGATTGCCATGTACTATCCATCCACCTATCTGGGTTGTTTGAACTTTATTTGCCCACTGTAATGGGTCTCTAGCATGAGTGTTTATGTCATATATGAATCCATCAGCATTATCTCCGTTATATCTTCCTTTCATATTATATGTATATGCTTGATATGTAGTTGTATTAGTTTTTTTCCATATATTGACTCTAGATTCTCCTGGTCTGAATATTGCTATTTGTTCATTGTGTAAGTCAAACATATAGTTTCTTTTTCCGTCTTGGTCAAAAGAATTATCAGTGCCTGTTCCAGCACCCAATCCACCATCCCAATCATCTGTACCTATGCTTTCGTAACCCTTACACATTTCTATCCCACCATCAATATTTGGATAACTACTTCCTAAAATTGTAAAATTCGATGAGTTCTCTCCAGCATTCCAACTTTGTCCTGCTTTAAAATCTAACCTTAATGGAACTCCTTTTGGGTCTCTTCTTTGTCTTCTTCCTGACTCAGCCATTAGTACCCCCTATAGGACACATGTCTTCTTCTAGGAATATCTCTTCCGGCATTAAGAACCATCGATTCTCTGCTTCTCATGGCAAGATTCATCCAAGCAGTTGGGTCTCTTCCTGTAGCAATTGCTGCTCTAACGGTTAATTCATTCAAGAAGTAATCGTCAGCATATCCTGGCAAATCAGGTTCATCTCCTGTTTCGTCTATATCAGAACCTGCTGTAGAGCCTCCCCATACCTGATTGTCTGTATCCCAAGTTCCTGTAGCAGGAGTGGAATCATATGCTGCTACATATTCAACTTTAACAGAGATACCTGTGCTTGGTTTTGGAAACCAATAAACCTTATTATCAATGACTTCATATGATGGGTAACTTCCAGTATCTATGTCTGCCCTACCAGTTCTTCTATTTTCTAAAGTCATTAACAATTTTCCATCATCCCCTAATAGCCATATATTTCTTATCATTGCCACTTCGTCAGTATCGTTAGGGAATAAAGATGAATACTCTGTTGCTGTGGATATACTTGCTGTTCCAGACATGGTATCCCAGTATCTCTCTCCAGCACTTACAAGAAGAGAATGTATATGTTGTCCAACGGTTTGAGCATCCTTTACAAAGGTTGCTTCTTGATAATTCATGTTATCTGAATGTAAAAGACCTAATCTGTCTCTTATAGTTTGATAAAAATATTCTAATGTTCTAAGTGTCTCAGCCATATTATGAAGCAGCAGCCTGTCCTGCCGCACCTCCTCTTTGGTTCATTTGAATTATCATTTGGTCTAATTCTTGTAGTTTTGTCATATCTATTCTTGGGTCTGTTGACGCTATAGACATTGATTCAGCCAATACATATTGAATCAACCAATCATCATATCCATCCGGTAGGTCTGGAGTTGATGCCCAATTAGTAGGCATATCTGGCTCTCTGATATAAGTTAAACTTCCCTCTATTCCAGAATCTGTTCCATCGCTATCTTTAATTGCGGAATAAAGTCCTCTATTAGTTCCATTTGACATCTCACACCAATGATATGTATTCATTTCTGTAGGAGTTGCTTCTGTAGGATTTGCTAGCCAAGCAATAACTTTATATAAGTCTGATGGAAATGCTACTATACTATCTACTGAGTACACTAAGTTATAACTCTTATTTACTTTTTTATAAAAGTTATAGTTAATACCAGTAAGTACTCTATGACATCTTTTTATTCCTCTTTTGATAAGGTCAAAATAATCTTGGTCTTGTATAGTGCTAGAACGATGTTCATATTTCACTCTTGATTTAACAATGTCTCTTATTTGTTTACATGTATACATTAATTATTTCCCTCCTCAACTCTAGTGTTGACAAGTGACTGTAGCATTTTATCTGTCTCTGCTTTCATATCTTGAGTGTCTTGACCTGACTTTTGATAAGCATACATACATGCTCTTTTTACAATCCATTGTGTCCATCCAGTCGGAACATCTACACTGTTTCCAGTAGCATTTGCTGCTACATCATAAAGATGTTTTGGTTTATGTATCGCCAATAACCAGACTTTTTCATTGGGTAATGCTGAATCAAATTGAATAATATCAGCACCACTTTGTACTCTGACAACTTTCCATCTAGGAATAACAGTATTTGAATCACTGTAAATATCTAATACTCTATCTGTTACACCTACACTGGTTGTTGTTATATGAGTTCCAAATTCCAAATCAGTTCTACCGTTTACTGTACTTGCTGCTAGTTCATGTTGTATTTTCCAGGGATTGTTATCTGTAGGATTGTTACACCAATGCTGCCATAGTTCTAATGTGGAGTAATCAATATAATCCAGTATTTCTGCTTCAGACCAGAAGCCTCCAGATGTTTCAGTTTCTTGAAGAAATAATCTTATTGCTGTAAGTAGGTTTGCTTTAGTAGCCATTAATAGTTACCTCCACCAGCAGATGCGTTTTCTCCATATCTCTCTAATCTATTAGCAAGTTGATGTATATCTTTATTAACTTGGTTAATCTGGTCCTGAGCACTTCTGTTAACAGCATCATTTCTAGCCTGATTGTGTTTATCTAGTTCAAGCATCCAATCCTTTTTCTTTGCCCAAGTGTCCCACTTTTTGAGTTTATCTAAATCACTCCAACATGGAGCAGCCCTTAATGTAGTGACAACTTCTGGCTTCATTCTTTTGTTTCTCCAGTAATAGATAGTTGGAGCATTGAAATATTCACCATCTCTATAAACAAGGCACTTGCCTAAGAATAGATGTTTATCATATTTCTTTAGTTCTTTGTTAAATTTATCATCCGAAAGCATAAGTTATCCCCCATATTTGTAGGCATGCTAATGAAAAATATAATCCATTAGCCCACTTAATTATAGATGATGCCAGAGGTCTGTGACCATTATCTGTTAGCCAAAGTACTATAAAAACGATAAAAGCCATTAATAATAACTTGGCTTCTAAGATTGTTACATTATTTGCTGTGGCTAAATTGTATACAGGGTTCATTTCTACATCGCCCCATTTTGAGAGTAATTGAGTTGCTACGACATCAAAAAAAGACAAAAAGCAGAATAGCGGAATCCTCCACACGAGTCCATTTATGGAGGTGGGCGTTAGCCCACCCCCTGTGGTTTTCGTAGTCTCTGCTTTCATTAAGCATTACCTTATGTAGCAGCAGTAATAACAGCGGACCTGTTTCTAGCACCTGTAACAAGATTACTTTCCAAAACGATAGTCGCTTCGTAAGCCTCCTTGTTTGTGACTCTAGACCAAATCGCACCATCCATGTCCATCCAATCCCAGTCGCCTTTCTTTTGGAATGACATAACACTTGTGTCCAAGAAGAACATGTGTTTGTCTGGGCAGTCCTTATCAGGGACTAATGGTTGACCATTGTATTCCAATGCTCTGAAACCTGATTCAAGTTCCATCACATTCACATATCGTCTATTGCTTTCTAGCAATGTAGCATACTTGTCTCTAAGAGCATAAGTAGTAACAACTAGGTTAGTGTTACCTGCTTTCTTTTCAACAGCAGTGAAACATGCTTGCATTTTGTCTAATGACAATGCCTCAGCAGTAGTATCTTTTTTAGCAGCCTTCCACCATGAGTTAATAGTATCAGGGTCTGGAGACGCAGAGTCGCCTTGACCAAAAGAAGTAGTACCAGATGGACTAATATTTTGAAGTGTACTTGTTGTATCAACAAGACCTCTTAGTCCCATGATTTCCTTATCTTTTGAGTTAGCATTCTCGCCTTCTCCCCTAAACCATTTGTCATCATCGCTGATAGCATTGGTGTTCGTACTTGTTAAGAAACTTGTATCGCTAGGCAAATCCCTAACAACAAAGTTACCTCTGTATGTAGCACCATTATTTGAATAAGCAACAACCGGCATATCATACTTCATGTATTGAGAAGTATCAACAGCCATTGAGGTTTCACCTGTAGCCGAACCTGTTGTGCTCTCCGCTAATTCACCCGTTCCGAGACCGAAACACTGACGATTGTAGTCTTGCTTCAAACCATCTACCATGTTTTGAATTTCAGACCCAATAGCCCTTACGAAAGAACCCCTATCGTCCCTAGTGGCACGGATAAGGTGTCCTGATAATTGAACTCTTCCATAATTCGCTTTTAGTCGTGTACTGGACTGAGAGTACAAAGTCTTCCTCGCAGAAGGTAGGTCATCGCTTTCATTTCTAGCACCGATACCTTGTGAGTATCCGAACATCAAAGGTGTCACGATGTCTTGACCTGAAACCTGCTCAGAGCCTGCTCTGATTTTGTCCAAAAGGACAGTCGCAGTATTCAACTGTGAACGAATTGGTGGAAGATAAAATGTTTTTAGAATGTTACTTAGTTTATCTATAACAGTCATAATAATAAATCCTCCTATAATTTAATTTCAGGTTCTATATAAAAAGTTAGTCTCCGAAGAGGTCTATCTTTCCTAACGCATCAAGTACTAACTGATTAGCCTCAGTTAAGTTCTTAGGTGCGTCTACAGTTCGTACTGGAGCCGAACCTCCGCTTCCAACACTAGGACTTGTGGCTCGTTTCTTTTTGACTTCTCTTTGAACTGCTGCTTGTTTAGCAACTCGGTCATTTTCAAAAGCCTTTGAAATTTCTTTCGCAGCATCCATGAATCCCGCTTTTGTCGGGTTGTTCAAGACCTGTGAAGCATATGCCATTACAGCAAATTTAACAGCCTTGTTTTTAACCGCAGGTATCTTGCCTTCAACTTCTTTTATGTTAGTGATGATTTCATCTGCTCTTCGTTTTATTTCGATTTGCTTATTCCTTTCTCTTTCCATCTCTAGTTCTCTTTTGATTTTATCAATCTCTTGAACTCTAGACTTTACAGAGTCTGGTAAATCAGAATCATCTAAATCCATATTAAGTTCGGCTTCTTCTACCGTTGGCTCTTGTGCCATTTCTAATTGCTGTTCCAACTCACGAAGTCTAGCAGTTTCCTGCTGTCTTTTGCGAGTATAGTCCGCCTGTAACATCTGACCTTTTTTGAGTGTGTCGTATTCTTCTTGCGATAGAGTGACTGTCTCCTCCTCAGTCTCTGGAGTTTCGATTGCTTCCGTTGGGAGTTCTTCAGACTCTTCAGTACTGTTCCAAAAGTCATCCAATTGTTCCTCTGACGGTAAACCTTCTTGTGTCATAATTAATTCCTCCTTTACATTATGAATCCTGTAACACTACAGCCTATGACTGGCGTCCCTGCTGTAGTACTAAGGACTCTTACTCCTTTATTGTCTGCTGCTACTTTAATTGGTGTTGGGAATGACATGTGATAAGTAGGAGCAGCACCAACGGTGGTTGCTGTATATACTACCTGAAGTAAATCATTTCCATCAGTATCTTCTATTGTCAATGTAGCGGCAGCAGTAATACAAGATGTCGTTATTGCTGTTATATAAAGTCTACTTCCTGTAGCATTAGATACATCTGTATTTGAGATTATGTCTGCTGTATTGCCATTTGTAAGGGCACCAGCAGCAAGAACTTTTGTGATTGGTTCTGCTGGAGCATTGGTAACCTTTGCTGTATTACTATGGTCCCAATCATCCATTACCTCAACAGCATTCTTTATGGCATTTGTGTCGGCATCAATTGCTGTACTTAATACTTCTAATGCTGCTATATCAGTATTAATGGCAGTTAGCAAAACCTCATTAGCCGCATGGTCTACATTTGCCGCTGTGAGCAATACTTCAATCGCTGCCATATCTGTTTTGATAGCATCAGTATCAGCATCTATTCCAGTTAAAAGTGTTTCTATTCCATCTACATGTCCTATGATTGTGGATTGGTTTGCCGCTGAGGCATCTCCTCCACCACTCGATGTTACATGTAATTTACCTGTTGAATCTACCAATAAGGGATGATAGTCTCCGTCAGCAGCAGTTGCTGCCGCAGTATCTTTCCTTACTGCGAATAACATTGAACCTACATCTCCATCTTTGTGTACGCTGTCTTCTGAATATCTAGCCATAATTTACCTCCATAATACCATAGTATACATTATCTTTTCTCTTGTGCCATCTGTTGTTGTGCCATTTGAGCCATTTGTTTCTGTACTATTTCGTTAGTTTTCATATAATGGTCAAATAATAATTTCTTTCCTTCCTCTGGAACCATCTTGAAATCTTCTGATTTTATAAACTTTCTGTGTACTTCTAGATGTACCATATGGTTTTCTATCATGGTTGGGTCTGGTACTGGTTGTCCTTGTGACATCTGGATATTTTCCAAAGCCGCATTGTTTTTATCCATGTTTTGTTCCTCATAAAGGTCTTTGTCATCTCCGAACTCAAGTAAGTTGAGCAACTTGTTGGGGTCTCTTAGTAATCCTCTGTCGTACATTTCCAACAACAACTCAACTCTTGCCAACCTACTGAAGCCTAACCCTTGTCCTATGGTAACTTCAATATCTTCTGGGGAGGAAAGGTCACTTCCTTTCATATACAACAATCTTGCTGTATTGTCGGCACCCGTAATTCTTATCGACCTTTCATCCATGTAGTTATATTTAACTAATTCCAAAGCACATTTTCCACAATATGCTATAGCGTTTTCCCAAGACTGTACTGTGGGTGCCATTCTTGACTCATCTTTCTCTGCTAACAATGCCATTGCCCTACCTGATTCAACTCCTGATGGTGGGTTTGACCTTAAGTTAACATCACTTATTCCTGAAACAGACATCATATCTTGTAGTATTCTTTCTTCTTGTGCGAATACATAAGACGGAGGACTGGGCATACTCATTGGCGAGGGTGGAGCAATTCCCTGGATAGCGTTATAGTAAATGATTTCCCCAGGCTCCGCACTTATGCTGTCTAAATCTTGGACAGAGTCTCTTGGAGCAACCCATTTAGGATTACTCATTAAGTTTCTATTCTCCAATATCTGACTTCTTGTTCTGTTATATTCTGTTTGTAATGGTATCAACTGCTCTACTGTTGACATACCCCAAAATCTATCTGGTACAAACAGGTCATCAAACTTTGATAATGGAATCTTCCCATATGGTAGGTCTCCAGTATAAAGTATAAATTCATCAGTATAGATAATAAATCTACCTGTTGGATGTGTTGGACTTGGATTCTCGTAATATTCTTTTATGGTTACAAACTCTTCAAGTTGTTCTGAGTTTCCAGCCATTGGTTCGTCAACATGTCCACTTGATTTAACCAAATTCAAATATTGGTGTTCTATTCCGTCATCTTGTATTGCTTCTGGACTAGCATCCAAATCATATCTAGATTTAAAATCCTCTAAAGGAATTCTGTAAGCGTGAATGAGCCATTTTAAATCTCTTATATATGGACTTTTTGCCTCTGGGTCTACGAATATCTCAAAAGGAGAAACACATTTGACATCTACATCACCCATAGGTATCGGTTCTCCACTTGATGGGTCTTCTGTAACCGGTCCAGTATCCATGTTCCAATAAGCCTTTAGGAATCCACTTCCATATACCAATCCATGATGAGCCATTTTCTTCACCTCATCAGAAACTGATTCGTGTCTCCAAATATAATCTAGCAATTGTTGAGCCATCTTGGCTCCCTCTCTGTCTGACATATCATCAGTCATTGAATAAACATTCCATATAGGTTTGTTTTTCAGCAACATAGCAGATTTGGATTGAACGAAATTGATAATATAGTTTGTCGTCATCCTGACTTTCCAACTAGGGTCAGATGCCAAATCAACTAATGCTTGTTTTCTTTTAGACCATACAACCCATTGTCTTCCAAGATAGAAAGACATATTCTTATACCATTGGACCTCGTGATGTAATCTTTCTTCTTGTGCTTTTTTGAATAAATCGTTTAGTTCACTTAGGAAAGAGCCATCAGAATTATAGTTTTTTTCCGCCATATCCCCCCGATTATACTATAAATAACCTATACTATCCTTATGTTCAAACTTCTTTTTAAGTTTTTCGGCACCTCTGTGTTTATCCATCCAGTATTTAACAGAGTTTTTTGTCAATGGTTTAGCCTCTTCTGGCTTTCCTCTTGTATGATAGGTCATCATTACAACATAACGCAACGCATCCATAGCGTGGTCGTCAACTTTTTTAGGTTGTTCTTTCATATCTTTTCTTCTTGATTTCCTAGCGTCTTCCCACATATAGTGTTCAAATTCCATCTGTGTATTCTTACAGTGAGAAAACACTTTCATCTTACCTGTCTTCAATAATTCTGCCACTCTGTTTATTCCAGTAAGGACATCATTTATAGCAGGACCACAATATAGTCCTCTGGTTTGTAGTTCTGCTATGTATTGTTTACCTGAAGGGTCTCCAAAATACATAGTGGTTATCCAATCCTGTCTACCTTTTATAGATATAACATGTTCATTTAATTGTCTTTGCGGTTCATAATACTCATCTATTACATAATAATTACCATCTGGGTCTATAGCAACCCATACAACTGCGAAGGGATTTGTGTATCCAAAGTCTATTCCTGCGTATACATACCAGTTCGGAGGTATCTGAAATGGTTCTATTACATGTGACTGCTTATCCCATTCTGGATAAATCATACCTGCTCTCTCTATAAACGCTGCTTCGTACTCTTGTTTAAATACAGCCTCTGGCATTTCCTTTCTAACCTCATCCCACTCTTCTTCTGGGAAATGGGGATTAGTCTGTGACGAATATGTTATTGAGTGATAGTTCTCGTTCAAAGGGTCTTGTCCCTTTTGATACATTCTATAGAACCAGTTCTTTCCTTGTGGCGTTCCTATAAATACGCCTCTACCCATTTTGTCGGAAAGAGTAGGTCTAAGTGCCTCTAACCAAGCATCCTCATCTACAAATGCTGCCTCATCCATCACCAAGAAGTCGACACCCCAACCACGAAGGTTGTTTATCTTTTCTGCTGACTTGAATCTTATTTCCGCACCGGGAGTGAAACCATCTCTGTTTTTTAGGATAATCTGCATTTTGGACTTGTTCGAATACTCTATTGCCTCTGAGAAATGATTCTGAATCATAGACCAAGCAACTTCGGACTGGTCGTATACGGGAGCAATCCACCAATTCATAGAACCGGGCTTGTTCCATGCTTGATACATCATCTCATTAACACAAGCAATGGTCTTGCCCCAACGCCTACCACATGCTAGTATCCTGAATCTACAATCGTTTTTGTGAAACTCTTCTTGACCTTGATGAGGTTTATAGAGTTCTATTTGACCAACTTCAGTCATCGCTCTCTAAATACAGCAATAAACTCCTTTTTACCCTCACCTGAACTTTTTGATGTTCCACCGGTTATTCTGTTCAATTGGTCGTTTATAAGTTTTATGGCATTCGTAAGTTTATCTATATTGTCCTCATGTGGGATTATCTCTGACATTCTTTGTGCTGCCAGTATTAGATTTTGTACTTGAGTCTGTAAGACAACTGCTTGTGCCTCTTTAACCATTTCTACAGTTTGTTCCTCGATTACTTCATATTTCTCTGGGTCTTCGTTCTTCCACGATTTAAGAGTATTTACAGCAACCCCAGTTTTCTTAGAGGTTCTCTTTATATTGCCATTATTCTTAGCAAGTTCAGTAAGAACCTTCTCTTTGTCTTCAATGCTGTAACTCTTTCTGCTCATCTAAATCCTCTCCTCAAAAGAGGTCTGCGAGTTTTCCCAGTGATTTCGTCCATTCTGGTTTTTTGTTGAGTAGCCATACTATCAAGTCAACTATACAAGACATTGCCCTTTGTGCCCAGTCATCCTTTATCCATAGGAAAGAATCGTCTAGTACATCCGTAAGGTTGGCGAGTACTGATTTCTTCTTATCATCACCGCCTCCATCTCCTAGTTCTGCTTCAGCAGCAACAATTAGTCCTGTAAGTATCGGTAACCAAGTAGTCGCTGTTTCATATAGTTTAATAATTTTTAGTATCATAAATACCTCCTAACGGCTGAAAGCCGGAATTTTTTTTATACATAGGAATTTCATTATCGGTTAATACCTTGACCGATACCGAAAGTTCCTCTGTTCGGTTGAGTGTTTCTGAAACTCAACCTAGGTTTCCCACCAAGTTGTCTTGGCTGGACTCTTCTTCTTCTGTTCAACATGTTCATGTCTCCAGAATGTAATCTTCTGTTAAGCATGCTAGGCCTTTGGTTGCCTCCATGATTTTGTAGCATACCCAACATAGATTGGGGTGGTGCGTAGTCAGTTCTCTGACGACCTATTGCTTCGCTCAGGTCGGGAGTCCTGTTCGTCATCTTATCCCAGGCGTAACGCTCGGCACCAAAACTAGCCATCTACAGCATCCTTCATGGCATCGTAGTCAATACCAGCACCCCAAGCCTTAAACCTTGGCTGCTCGGCACGACCCTTCTCCATACTCTTTACGGAATCCCTGATTCCTTTGAGAACGGTCTTATCCTTCACAGGAAACTCGCTAGGTGGCGGTCCCTCGTTCTTAAACTTCCTTCCATACTCAAATGGATTTATCTCTGGTTTTTTCTTACTCAATATCCTTTCCTCCTTTTCTTCGGGGGTCTTCCCCTCTTCTTTCCGTATGTTCCTTTACCTCGTGGCATATGTGGTATTATAATCATAAATGCGGAATAGTGTAATGGAAACATACAATGTTCATAACCTTGAGACTCAGGTTCGATTCCTGATTCCGCACCCAGGAGGAAAAAATGTCTGATTATGATTTTGAAGAAACCTACATGAGTCTAACGAAAAAAGAACTCGTCAAGGTTATCAAGAGGAAAATAAACGAGGCACTCAAATACAAGGAAATGTGGGAACACAGGGGAGAGCGAATTGAATATCTTACAAAACTGCTTGATGAGAATACGAAATAAGCACATCGTTTTATTGACCATTCTCGCACTTCTCAGTGTTTTGGGTAATATCTATCAGTACACCTACCACCTTGGCTATGACGCCAATGTATCGATGGTCATAGAGGCTTATGAGCAAGAACAGAATGAGAACTTTGACCTAAACACAGCATTACACCACCGAAACCTAATAGTCTTTGACCTTCAATACCAACTCGAAGAGTGCTGGAACAAACTCCCGCCCCGACTATCCTACTGACCCCCATTTTTGAATCTTTACTACTAGTAGTAACTTTTGTCAATATATAGTCAAAAGGTAAAAGTATCAATAATTTGTCTGACTGTACCCATTATAAATAAGGGGGGAGTACCCCTTCCTTTTTCGGTATTGGAAAGACCAAAACCAACAAAGACCCTCCCCCCCACCCCCACATCTCGAGACGCTATTAGTCTGTTTCTTAATTGACACTGATACCTAAACTGTACTTTACTTA
>VTLG01017331.1_pt1 | contig 21575 bp, 27 predicted proteins | sample 4694571 | NCBI WGS metagenome assembly VTLG01 (sample SAMN12604809, study PRJNA352737) | marine metagenome | biome: ENVO:00000447; feature: ENVO:00000209|ENVO:00000569|ENVO:01000036; material: ENVO:00002151; isolation source: viral sequences binned using virsorter ... | reverse complement strand
GATCCACGGGCCTCACATTCTCCTTGTTTGGCATCCCACGAACCACCAGCTTGTTGGAGAAAGTCTTGATACGCATCCTTTGATGACGACGGAGCATAGCCATGCAGGTCTGTCCATGACTGAATAGAACCGGGAATATCAGCAGGGTTCCACTCAAACGTCCCCGCCCATGCTTCAGGATCACCGAATTGAGCATCTCGTGAATATGGATCAGCCATAATTACATCCTACGCGCTAATGCGGTCCTGTTTGTGGATCACTATTTGGAGGGTCCCACGAACTCCCAGTTCCAGGAGGTACATACCCCTTAGAACCGCTCGCTACCGTCGATTCTGGTAAGTTTCGTTGCCCTAAATTTGCTGCAAACATTAAACGACCATACGCATCTCTATTGACACCAAGTAAGCCCAACGCATCTTCCATTTCCGACAAGCCGCCACTGGTAAAGCGCGAGTAAACATCCGGTTGACGCGCCGACTGGTATAGATTTGACGCGCCTATGCCTTGAAATGGCATATTGGCTTGCCCTCCGAAATCTACCCCCCCGCGTGTTAATAGTTCAGGTTGGGTATAGCCGGGGTCTAATGCGCCAGCCGAGACACTTTCAACGGCACCCGCACCCTTAAAAATAGGAAGAGGCTGGACATAGGCACTGGGCAATGATGTCGGTCGCGTGGCTCGTTGTGCTGCAATACCACCCGTTCGACCAAGATCGCCTAAATAGCCTTCTAATAGTGTTTGTGGATGTGTGAGATCCCCTGGATGTTTGCCGAATGGACCGAGTGTGCCTTCTGCTCCACTACTGAGATAGCCTCCAAGCGCACCAAGTCCTCCCATAATGGCAGGTACTTCATATCCACTCATGTCTATAGCTCCTTCACGAAGGTTTGACGAGGCACCTCGTTATAGCCTAACGCCTTCATTAGCGCGAGTCCACGTTTGTTCTGACTTTCAATAGACGACATAAAATACTTCACCCCAAGACGCTGTGCTAAGACTTCAGCCTCTTTTCCCACACGAATACTAAATCGACGTGAGTCCGGCTCGATATAGATATGCGGTTGCCCGTAAGCACGATCCGGCGTCACATTGGTCAGACCACAGAATCCAATTGTGTTGTCTCCGTGTGTAACCATGTAAAACAAGGCCCATCCACGCTTGGCAGCGTCTAACAGGGTGTTGAGTTGCAACGTGAGCGCCAAATTATCTGGAATCTCGCGTCCCATGAAGAGTTCAAACCCGCTTCGGTCCTCCTTATACCAGGACACGATACGTGCTGGATCACTTACATCAAATGGTCGGAATGATAGGACCGCCATATCACGGTCACCGAGTATAGATCACTGTGTTGTCTGAAAACTAATCATCCCGCGTATATCGACGTTGTTGGTAATAGACGACGGCCACGCACTGTGATCCGTGCGATAGCAATAGAGCTTATCGGTGCCCCCGGTGGTGATATAGCCTTCCGTATCGACCGATCCTTTGATAATGAGCGGCCCGGTGAAGGTCGTCGTTTCGGCCTTGAGTCCCTTCGGAATCTGTATCCGTAGCTCGTTCCCCATACCGGACCCCGTGCTGGTGTCTTCCAGAAAGAAATTGATCGTCACGAACTGGCCGATCTTGATGTATTGAAAGAGCTTTTGATCGGCGCTTGCCACGGTCCATGTGCCCGAATTGGCGGTGAAATTTCCGGCGAGAAAGGGATCGCTGTACCATCCGAGTTCCTGTTGGATACGCTGTAAGCGTCGGCGTGTATCTATCGACGCGAAATAGAGAGATCGCATCGCCTGTTCTGTCACAATGCCAGATTCTTCTCGAATCCTCGCAAAGTCAGGCGTCGGAAAATCGAGCGGGATATTAGAACGTGCCATTGCGTCCTATCATAACCCACCAGCCCAGAGGCCGATAGCGGTCCCGCACGCTGATCCCACGGCATACGCCATCATGCCCCAGACGCCTGTTGCCTGACTCGCAGATTTCGCATTTAACCACCAGACCACCGCAATCAGAAACGCAATCCCGATAGCCGCAGATCGCCCATCAGCGATTAACCGTGTGTTGTAGCTAATCAGCGCAACAACCATCACGCCGCGTGCCCACAGGCTACTGAGGGTCCGTATCGGTGGGCGCGACACCATAGAGCCATTCATAGGCGTCAGCCGCACTTTTCCCCTCAAGCGCCATCTGCCGTAGTTGATCTTTTGCTGTTTTGTAATAGACCGGTAAGTCCATAATCTCTTCTTCAAGATTGGCTAATGCTCCCGGCTTCTGCCAAAGACTTCCACCATGTTCCTGCTGGCCGCGATGGTATTTCCCCGTCATTACCTGCTTGAGCCATCCGAGAATGCTCGAAATATGTTCCGTAGGAGTCGCTACCCCGTTAAACGTCGGCGTCACGCGGTTTTCCGATGTGTTTTCGTCGTTGATATTCGTCATAGAACCATTGCACCTCGTCGTCGGTTAGTTGTTTTCGTAGCAGGCTCGTGGTTCGACGGATACTTCGCTCAGATCGCTCTGGATAAATGCGATGGAGGAGTTCGTGAATCACGGTGTCAACAATATGGTTGTGAGGCGCAATCGTAATCGATCCTTTGTCGCAGAGGCCATACACATATTCGTATTCCGAAGACAAGTAGGCTTCCGTAATCGGGGCAGCGCCAAGTTCGACACAGAGACGCGACCACAAATGTTTATTTTTTGCGCCAGGGGCCATCTTCGACATCAAACCATCTCCATCCCAGTGAGTTCATATCTGTAATCCCGTTTTCCTGCTCGAACCACACATAGGATCTCCGCTGTGGCCTTCCTCCAATCCTCGCCCCCGTCATGTATGATTGCGTCCGACACAGGCATCCACATTCAACGAGAAGGCTCGATGATCGCCACGGCAATATCGCCATTGTGTGGGTATGCCCCATCACCAGCAGCTTGATATTGTCCAATCCTATCGCCGCCGAGTTATCACTCGCCCATTCTTCAAATGCCCGTAACGCACTCCCTGGCACACGACTATATTTCTCTGGATGCGCCAGTAACGCATCGCCAATCACAGTCAGCCAATCAATCGTAATGTCCGAATTGGGCACGGGATGATTCGCAATAGAGACATTCGGGTAGCGTCGTGCCAAGGCAGTTAAGGGACAGAGTGTCCCGCCCGTCATCGTCGTAATGGCCTCGACCATATCGGGATTCAAGTGTGCGGCGATTGCTTTTCGCAGTCGCGCATCGTGATTGCCGACAATGACACGCACTTCTGGAAAGGTTTCACTGAGTGTTTGCATGACATTGGTGACTTCGGCCCACTCATAGTCGTAGGGGACCGATTCATATTTGGCATAGCGTGACAGGGAATACGCATCGCCTACATCCCCGATCATAATCGCCACATCGACGTTCCCTTCTTCGCGTGCAATCATGTCAGCGAGCATTTCCGGCTCGTGAAAGGGGATATGCAGGTCAGGAATGACTAAAATGCGCTGTCGCTTTCCCTTTTTCCGTGGTTTCGCAGGACCGCGATACCGGTCACGCATCATCCCTATCGTTGATTGAAAAAGGGTCCACGCTTCCTCGAACGTCGTAAGAACAGGACGAATATCAGGCGGTGGAGGAATCGGTGTGGCTTTTTTTCGTGGACCGCGCTTCCAGTAACACTCTAGGCAGCGTTTTGCGCCGTAGGAACTCTCAGTCCCACATTCTTGGCAGATCCATTTCTTGCGTTGGCTTTTATATCCACGTCGCTCCCGATAACAACGCTGACAGCGCTTGGCGACAGCAGTAGAAAGGGGGTGCGTTTTGCATACGGGACACTTCCCGAAACGATATTTTGGCATGGCATCCACATAAAGAAGGCATCCTTATTGCAACCGCCTCGTCGCGCCTGGGAGGACTTGATATCCAAGTGTCATGCCTTCAATGCTCCATGATCCATTTTGAGCATCGTCGCTAATCCGAATGCGACATCCGACATCTTGAATAAAGTCGCCGTTTGTGCCTTCTAGGGAAATAATCTGTTGGACAGAATCAAATGGGAGCGTGATGTTGCTTCCGTCATCGGTGTCGATCCCATTTCCGTCATCGGTAATAAGTTGGAGTCCTATAGGAGCCAACGATTTGCTCGTTCCACCTTTTGACACGGCGTCGTCGCTGGCATTCCCGCTCATCCATTCAATCGTGAGCGTGACATCCGAATCGGCTTCCGCAATAACATCCAGCCAGCGGTAGCGTTTCACATAGGCCATCATTTGTTGTGGGGATCGCGTTGACCAGCTATTGTCCGTACCGTAGATCACCTTTGTAATCCATCGAGCTGGAATGTTTGAGCCGTCAAAACTGTCACCATCAAAGAATTCGTAGCAGAACCCGCCTTTGGCGGTCTGTGCTTCGCCTGTCAGAACAATCTGGGTATCACTGGAGGTTTCCACTGTGGTTGATGCGGCCATCGGCATATCCGGCCACACATACCAGACACCCCACCGATAGTTCCACACAACAGCGTGATTACACTCTGCCTGCTCACCACTGGGCGTCGGTCCAGGGAAATAGAAAATCACATGCGAGTTTTCAATGTCATGTACGCTGTGAATCTTGGTGCGTTGCGCGTACAACATGGTTTTCATGGTGTCTTTGACCGGGGTGCTGATCACAACGTCATTGTTCCCGTCAAACAGACGGATATCCCCCAACGGACTCACATACGCGAGCATGACGCGATTGGTCGAGACTTGATTCCCACTGGCATCCGTATAGACGGCTCCGGCAGGCACACGCACAACAGATCGATGAGACACACATCCTGTGACCGCATTGGACTTGGTACGCGTCCAATCCATAATGTCAGAGACTATTTGCCCACTCCCCGTGACCGTCCAGATGGATCGCTCATTGAACACGACCAGCATTCCCTCGAAATCGCCCACGAGTCCGGTAAGTACGTCTCCCACACTCGTTTGATCGGTAAAATCGAGATAGTTATTTGCTCCCACCTGATCGGGAAGCCCTGGATCGGACCAAAAGACACGCCGTGGGTTGGTATCGGTGCGTCCCCACCAGAGACGCTGTTTGTGTGGCTCACAGAAGTAACTCCCTGTTGGTGGGGCATCCCCATGTTCTTCCAGCGTGCGATGCTCCAGAATGTCAAGATCGGACGCATTGTCGGTGTAGCTCGTGGTGGTACGCACGTCGATATAGGTGACAAAATAGAAGTTCACGCCAGTTCCGGTCGTGCGATAGAGTTCGTAACCCGTAACGTCGGAGTCACTGTCAGCCGTCCACGACAAATTGCACTGTTCGTTCGCGTATTGCAGGCTATTCGAGGTGACTGATCCGGCATGACGAGTCCCTGCCGCTTCAATACTCACCAATTTATACGTATACGTGCCATTTAGTTGTCCGGCAGCGGTATTAACCGCAGCAGTGGGAGTCGGGGATTTTGCCGATGGACCAGCCGTACTAAGCGACGATCCATTCCAAGCACGGGGCGCGACAACACCGTTCGCAAAGAACAAGGTGTTATCCACTTGAGCAAAATCAGGGATTGACCCTATGGACCCACTCCCTAAATCAACGATAAACGTCCACGATTCGCCGTCATTGGTGGAATACCAGAGTTCGTATTCACTCGACGCAGCCTCAAACACACCGAGAAGCTGGCGCGTAAACGACGCACCGGTTTGTCGATAGGCTCGAAGCGCACGTAACCGGGTTGCAGCACTCCCGGTATTCGTAGTGACGGCAGAATTATTCTGTTTGCTATAGCCCAGAATCTTCTTGGCCCGTCCTAATTTGTCAATCCAGAGATTCCGCGACCCGCTGGAGGAGTAGATCGCCGGAAGCGCGACGGAATGAATCCCCTCCTGGGTGCCCATGAACACGGAAAAGGTTTGTGTCTGAATGGGATACGGCATTTATACAGTCCCTACAAGATACGCCGACGCGGTATCTTCATGGAGCGTAACCGGCCCACGTCCCGTGTAGACCTCTTGTCCATCACGAAGCGATAGCACCGTATACGGCACCGCATGTGGCTCATAAAGTGTCACATGGTCACGCACCCCAGTCAACGTCATCACAAAATCGTCAGAGGAGCCGTCTAAGGCCGCGTACGACCGCGAGACGCCCCTTGGTGCCCCTGCCGTCCAATCTTGCTCTACAAGGCGTGGGAACGGGTGTGGAGGGCCATTCCACGCCCCGCCTACACGAGTCGCGGTCCAGTTTGGCAGATCGTTGGGAAGGAACTGGTGCATGGCGGCAAACACGCGCTCGAATTGATCGGCCCGTGCATCGTCATAATAGGTGCCTTCCGTATTCAGCACCCCATAGTTGTCATGGTGGGCTGTCATCCCGCAGCCTGTCAGGAGTGCGGTGGCACACGCTGACGCAGCATGGTCTACCTGGCGACCTCCCAGACTCTTCTCCCATTTTTGATGCTCGTTATCGACAATGAATCCTCCCATGCCGCGACTGTGCCACGGTTGTCGCACCCATCGCCAGTTTCCTTCAGCAGTATCCTGCCGACGTGGAAAATGAATCGTGCGAGCTGGAACGGACTGGCCGTCGTAAAGTTCCTTCAGGCGTGTCTCCATCGCTTCCCACGTCACCTGAGCAGGAGCCGAGAGTGCAAGGGGTGCCCCACTCCGCTCACGAAAGCAGCGACCGAGGTCTTGGATCATCTCGTCGCTCCAGCCGTTGTGTGCATGTTCCCACTCATTGGCGATTTCCACGAGACAGACCTGATCGCGGTGCGCGTTCACCACCTTCGCCCACTCTTTCACCATTTCTACGGGGTTATCAATCATGGTGCGTCTGGTAAATAGGGTGATTTGTGAGCGTAAGCCGTAACTTGCGACACGATCAATCGTCTCGTGCATCAGGTCAAAATAGCCGGGAATCGTTGGATCGGTCCCACCAGACCAGTTATGTGCGCCCATCCAGCGGATATAGTTCATCCCACAGGACTGTGCCCATGCCGCAGTGTTTTCTAAAAGTCCTGGATCGTGCCGCACCGCCCACGGTGCCCAGAAGACGGATAATCCCAAACCGTAGAAGGCTCCCTGATTATCAGCGAGACATTTTCCGGCTAATCCAATCGGACTATCTAGCGCACGTCCCAGAGAAGGCGCTTTCAGTGGTCGAATATCATCGAGAATTGTCTCCATTGAGCCAAATCGATCCTGCTCAAACAGCGCTCGATAGCTGCAATGATTGACGAGTGTGGTGAGATCGGTGCGCCCAACTTTAGCGGCTCGAATCAGCACCCGTCCCTTAAAGGTATCGTAATCCGTTATGAGTTGGAGACAGGCGCTATCCTCGTGTGCGTGGTGTACCCACCAGTCGTAATCTGGTTTGGTCATCAGTTAGGTCGTCGGGGGTGTCGGCCATGTCACATTGTCTGGGTCAGATTGTGTTTGCGGAATATCCCGTAATGTTTGGCGATAGGTTTCCCATGCCGCCCTCTCTGTGTCTGAGAGTTGATTGTCTGAAACAGAACTCCAGTCAGAGGCAGCGAGTCTCCCGTCCCGCTCAATACGCACACGATCCCACTTCGCGTCGTCAAATGCGCCTTCGATTTCTGATGATGTCGGTTCGGTTTGTGTATCGTCAGTCCAATCCAGCGTGTAGCTGTCACTTGTGCCACGGAGCGTGTATGTAGCCCCAGGTCTGAGCGTTTTAATTGCGTCAGCAATCAGGGAGATAGAAGCCATTAGGTGAAGTCCAATTCAATAAGGGTGATATTGCACGCATGTTTCCAATTCCCCAAATCGTCTGCGCCTTGGTAATAGACTCGTCCAGCAGACGCGAGACTTTGGAAGCCGACAGTGTATTCCTGGGCACTGGTTGTGCTTGGGGAATCCAGAACGACCATCGCGATGGGATCTTCCATCGCAATTGATGTGTAGTTTGCAAAGGCCGACGTACGTCCCGCCTTGATCACGGTGCCAGCTAACGCCCCACGCACAATCCTATGGGTGAACGTGGGATAATTTGTGGAACCTTCCCCTGACACCATGTGCGGCAAGGTCACGATGACCAGGATTTTATTGTCTGCATGTGCGGGTGTGATTGAGAGGTCCATCAGTTCCGTGACCGCAGTGGCTGTGGACACCACATCAGAGGTCAGGTCTTCTGATACTACCTGCAAGACTTTCCCTCCAGCCGCGATTGCAGCCCATGAACTATCACCTCGCAAGTATGTTCCGCTGGATGCTGTCCCTGACCCTAGTCGGGCCGTTGGTACCGTATTTGATGACAGGGCTGCTGCGTTGAGCGTAGTGAGGTTCGCGCCACTGAGGTCGTCGATAATTGTTGAACTTAAGGGGCCACTGAGCTTTCCATCGGTGCCAACTAACGCCACATTTCCTGTGCCAGCGTTAATCCCTCCACCAACATCCAGTGAACTGGCTCCAGTTCCACTAATCGTCAGGGCTGTTGTGACGGTGACAGAGGAAGGAAGGCCCACTGTAATGCTTCCAGACCCATTTGTGATGTCAACCTCATTACTGGTACCTGACAAGGTTGCCAAGACTGGATCACCAGAACCATCGCCAATGGGAATCTGTCCGTTTGCAGCTACACCCAACGCGGTAATCGCTCCCGTGCCACTGCCAAGTAAGATCCCGCCATCGGTAAGCGTACTTACCCCCGTGCCACCATCAGCAACCGGCACATCGGTGCCTCCAGCACGGTAGACGATATTGCCTTCGACATTGATGTCTCCGGAACTGGCGCGTGTTACTGTGGTATCGCTGGCGTGGCCGATATTGACGCCCGTGAACTGTGGACTATCACCGGTACCCACTCCGACACTGGTTCTGAGGGTTGCGCCACTTTCTGCAACCGGATCGCCAGAGCCGTCACCCACAATCATCTCGCCATCGGCCAAGACCGACATTGCGGTCACAGCACTTGTGCCACTGCCAAGCAAGACACCGCCATCCGTCAGGGATGTTGCCCCTGTGCCTCCCTTAGAGACACCAACAGCACTACTCAGATTCCCAGGGTCAAGGTAATAACTCCCCTCTTGGTCGTCGAGTTTGTCAACATTGAGGTTGGCAACTTTCGTCGTGGACGCAATCGTTAAGGGAGCCGTCCCTGTAGAGACATCAGCCTCTAAGGTTTGGGCGCGGATTTCATACCCACCCGCATCCCAATTCGCCGTCAGAGCTACGCTGCCGTTCGCCTTAACGAACCCTGTGGCCTCAATCCCGTCCAGCTTGTCAGCATCCAGATTCGCTACGACTGCTGCGCCAGAGTTCACCGCAAACGGGGCATTCGTGCTGCGACTAAACGTATGCAGCCCCGTAATCGTGTAGGCGTTCTCTTCCGTGATAAGCGTATTATCTGAAAGATCCGCGTCAGTATTAGCAACTTGAATATCAGCCATATTAAAAACCTGTTATACCAAGAGATTTTAGAAAGTCACGGTCGCCACGACTAAGGTTTCTTTCTATAGGATCGTGAGGTCTTGCTGGAAGAGCTTGTCGTTCAATAATACCTTTTTGTTTGCGACCAAGTGCGTATTGCTGTGGACTCGCGCCAGGTACTCTAAGTTTTGCTGCTTGGGACCGAGCAAGTTGTCGTGCTGCCTGATCAGTACCAGCAGTTCCCTCAATAGGGATTTCTCTTCTGGTTATGCTCGTTTGAACAGGATCGACAGGTCGTGGTCCGAATATCTCTTGTTCTATGGGTAGATTTTTACGATCAGTTACACCAGCAGCCCTTCTTGACACAGGTGGAGTGACGAGATGATCCAAAGAGACATCGGTCGCTGCTGTATCTGGAACAACTCTTGGATTTGTTATGGGTTTATTCGGATAAAAATACCGCACAAGACGACCAAGAAGACTTGGGTCTGCGTCATCAGCAAATCGTGCGAGCGTGTCAGCGTTTAGATGCTCTGCCACTTTATGTCCAAAGGTTGGCCCATACGTGGATTCAAACAGGTTGCTCACTGGTTCTCCGGTGGCTTGTGACAACCGCGCCCGTGGGTTTGGTGTACTTCCTGCTGGTGTCCCCACAATACGCCGTCCTGTCATCGCTCTATTTGCTCCTCGCGCACCAAGACCTCCAACGACGCCTCCAAGAATATCCCTTGGAGTAGTTGGTACATACCACTCTCCAAGTGGGAGAGTGTTGGCGATATATTCAAGAAACTCAAAAGGTTCGTCACTTCCCTCTGGTAAATTCCCACCCGGAAGGATGTGGGGAACAGACGGTATATAACCAGATAATTCATCAGGTGTTATATCTGTGACACCAAAATCAGTTAATAGCTGCATTATTGGACTATGATGCCGTTGCAGTTGAGGATCGATTCTTTCTGGTCTTCGATACTGTTCCAAGTCTGCTCTCGGTAATGACCTGCTGAGTTCAACAAGCGATTGCCGTTGTTCAGGGCTGAGTGCGGCCAGTGCTGTCGGTCCCATTCCTCGATTCTGTGAATCAGGAGTCGGACTTTGTCTTGTAACATGACGACGCTGTGAACGGGTTAGAGATTCTGGCTCTTCTTGACCAGGAACATTTAACGCACGTCCGGTACGATGCTCCTCTTCCTGAGTTCTAACTCGTCTTCGCGTGCTTCTCGCCATTTACGCCTCGATATACACCAACGCGCCATCCACAGACTGACTCCCGCTCAGTTCCATATTCAATAGCGTGGCATCAGAAGTCTCAAACCAGCCAACGGGATTAAACGGTAAGACAATCGTCTGTCCCGCTGTCGGTCCCATTTGCCCTGTCAGTGCCGTACCTCCGGCTCCATCTTCAAATCGGATAGTGACAGCCGTACCGGTCATGGTAAAGAACGCCGCCAGCACACGAATCTTCTTTCCCGTAACCGCAGCGACAAGCGTATTGTCTCCGCTTGAGGCCGCGTCAATCTTGGCGCGTTTAATAAGCTGTGTGTCTCGCGTATCCTGAAAATCTTCCTGAATAAACACCATCAGGCGCTCCTATTCTGTGTGCGTATACCGGTAATCGTATCCTGGCGCACGATCCCGATTGAATCGAGCCAGCGTTTGAATTACCGGCCCAAATATCTGATTTCCCAAGTCAATCACCGGTCCCGCTTCATCATCTTTTCCTACGCGCAACATTCGCACGGCAAATTGAGCAATCGGCAGCATCACAATGTCGGGATAAGCAAACGTGCCTCCCGCCGTGATGTCGGTCGCTGCTTTCATTCCATAATAGCGCACCGTGTTCGTGGCGTCAGGTAGCGGGTCCCAATAGATGTGACTTCCATTCGTCCAATACCGAATTGGTCGCCCTGTGACGGTATTATTGAACTGGATCACACCAGACGTGTAATGATCGCCCACCCCACCAACCCGCTCTAAGTCCCACGCAGGACGGCTTGTATCGGGATCAATAAACTGAAGACGGTCAACGCGAATAAGACCAGTTGGAAACGCCGTAGACTCGGTATTCGCACTTGTCGTTACAGTACCAATACTGGATGCCATGACATTCGGCTGTAACGCCATCATGGACTCGAAATGATCCTGTGCGGCGTTCAGCGCACGCAGCGCCAGCGTAACACCGGTTTCACCTGATTGCAGTTGGAGGCCGCGATCCATGACCTCCATCGTATCCATCAGCGTTTGGCCTGTTGCCATCGGTCTTAATCTCCTGCATGGTGATTAACAAACTTACTCCCAGAGGAATGACCGCACATACTGACCTGGATTTTTGTGTGATCCCATTGTTCCGATCCCACATCTTCAATAAGGTGTTCCCGGTCGGCATCCTGCTCCTGTCGTTCCCGCTGCGACTGTTCTTCCACTCGTGCCCAGTACTTCTTTCCAGACCCCCACTTAAAGCCGCTTTGCTCATAACACGCAGCTAAGGCACGGGTGTCTAAGGGTACATAGTCACCAGTCGATGTTTCCACCACAAAAAGTAACAGCCATCCCTGACAGAGATGGTGTTGCACACGGGGCCGACGATACCAGACCAACCATCGCTCCCGTATCGGATGCCATGTCGCTTCCAGATCGGGATGGATATCGTGAAGTTGCTTGAGAAATTCGGGTGGTGCATATTTCACGCCAAACCGATTCGGATGCCAAAACTGCAAGCTGTCCTCAATCGGTGGCGCAGCACCCTGATCGACGGGGACACGAAACTGTTCACCCGTGTCTCTCGCCGTCAGCATTCCTTACCCAAACACTTTCATGCCGAACTCCCGTACGCGATCATCCTTACTGGTCTTGCAGTGACGCCCCATACGTGCGCGTGCAAGATTGTAGGACTGTCGGGATTCCGGCTTAAAGTTCGTCACAAATTGATCTACCGGGCACGTTAAAGTGCCGTGTTCCGTATCTTCGATTAACGCATCCGGCAGTGGCTCTTCCGGTTTGACCCACGGTGCTTTGAAAAGCTCACCTGCCGCATCACGCAACGTCACCCCAAAGGGATGGCGCGTCCCGTCACTATCAATATACGTCGTCACTTTGGACGAATCTGATGATATGCCACCACGGTGAGGACGCCCTTTTCCATCCCAGGCGTGCATCGTCGGAAACCGTGGCGCACCACGCGATGACATTTCTCGCCAGCGCTCCCATTCTGAGAGATAGCGATTGATCGTGTCGGAAATCGCCTTCGTTCCGGCCCATTCAATATCCCGATGCTTTTTCAGTTCTTCGAGGTCGTAGATTTCCCCAAGGACTTCCTGCACGACTACGGGATTAACCCCTTTCGGGAGTTGCTCCTGAAGTGCAGAGACGGGTGATTCTCCAAGATGACCGAGAAAGAACTTATTTTCTTCGAGTGAATATCGAACCGGGTCAAAAACGTCCATGATTCTCCTTAATACGTCGTATTTGTCCGTACCGGTTTCAACACCACATGCACAGACCCTTCGTAGGCTGTAACCGTTCCGGTGTAATTCAACGCCAGTTGTTCCCCTTTATCGAGTTTGCGATTCGCAAGCGTCGAGGTCAGGGTGGACTGCACAGGTGTGTTGGCTGTGCTATCCAAGGCCAAGGCTGAACTTATTGCCGTGGTCAGACTCGCTGGAGCCACGCCCGATGCTGCGACACCAACATCCAACGTCGTGCTACTGGCTCCTGCCGTACTGTGAACCTCGCGCACATCCATGATTTCGTAATCCTGGTCTGCGACAAAGATACCTGTATCGGCAGCTTCTCCCGCAGAAATGGTATAGGCCACATGAACCGGCGCTAATCGTGCAATCGCTTTAATTCCCATCACTAACCTTCTTTCTGGCGAAGTGACAGGAGAGCAGGACTGACTCCCCAGTTAGACCCTGCTCTCCCCACCTACTCAGTTTACGACTCAGCAACGTCCTCGATTTTCGCCCCTGCTGCCGGGTTATCACTCAGCAGTTCGCCCTGCCAGTACCACGCCACCTCGAAGGTGGAGTTGGAAGTCTGACGGAAGAACGGGGTGCCATCGAAGATTTCCGATACCGGACGGGGCACTTCATTCTCACCGTGACCGATGAAGAAATGCTTGGTGTCCAGACCGATAATCGTATTCGCCGCAAAATACGGCTCTGCGTGCCAGGGGTTGCCGCTGAAACGGTAGATCGTGCGACCATCGCCGCCATCTTTCCCTTTCTGCTGTGCGCCACCGTCACGCCCCACACCAGACCCACCGTCAAACGCTTTGGGTGAACTCATCGCAAAGAACGCATCTTCACGGAGGAGTTCATGGTACCGGCGAATAATCGACAGGTTTGAGATGTAGGCATTCAGTTTAGCGCCACCCTTTTCACGGACAGAATCTTCAAGCTGCATCAGCAGGTCTTCTGTCAGTGCGCGGTTGGTGCCACCGTTTGCCAACACGACTGATTCCCAAAATTCATTACCCGCAGTACCGCGATCAATGCCACCAAAGTCACCCTTTGAAGCCGGTGGATCGGCATCATCAATAATCCCCAAAAGTCCATTCGTGTGATAGGACGTGCTGGAGGACACGGTATCCTGAATAACAAAATAGTCACCAGCGGCAGTGCCACTTGGCGCAGACCCACTAATTGTCACCGTACGATTCGGTGCATCAATGGCTGTCACGGTCGCGGAGTCTGCCAGTTTCGCGTTGTTATCCGACGCATCCATGAGGTCAACGACCATCCCCACGTCAAGACTGGGCAATTCACCCACCGTGATCGTGGTCTGGTTGTCAGCCGCAGGCATAGTCGCCAGCTTCCCAAGACCGTCTGAAATCAGATCAGCATTGAGGAGCTTGAGGACGCGACGACGGAAACCTGCCTCCATCATTTTCAACGCAGTCTGGAACGCAAACTTCGAGTTCCGTGCGTCTTGGAGGAGTTTCCATGACATGTTATACAGTCCCGCAAATTCTGTGAGACTGAAGGTCGCCTCAGACGTATCAGGGTTGAGATTTGATGGCAGTGCGCCACCTTCCGCAATACCCGTCCACGCCCCAGGGTTCTTCACCATGATGGGCATCAAGAATTGCCCTCGGCCACCAACAGGTTTTTTCGCCTTCTGGAACATATTCCAGCAGACAACCTCTTGATTGACCAAGTACAAGACCTGATCCACACCGTAGGTGTATTTCAGGGCTTCAACAACATCAGTTGTACTCGCCATAACGAGAACACTCCTTACCTAAACAGGAGGCACGTCATTCCGTGGCGTTTGGGTTTAACATCGGCCATAACGCATTTGCCCGTTCTTCAGGTGTTTGATACCCACCTGTTTTGCCGCTCGTGGGCGATGCTTCTCCACCCCGCGAGGGGAATGGTGACGCTTTCGCCTTCTGAGCCGCTGCACGGTCATTTTCGCGTACGAGCTTTTGTAACCCCTCCCACCGTTTTCGCAGCATGTCAGGATATTCCTGATCAAGTGTGTCGCCCTCATGCGAGTAATACACATCTCGCATCATTTCATGGACGAGTTCATTGTCAGGAAGCCCCTGATCCTTCCGAATATCAGCAAATCGAGCTTCGAGATCCTTCTGCGCTTGCTGGCCTTGTGACTGTCCCACCTGGTCATGGAGCCGTTTCTGCTCCTTGTACATCTGGGCTAGTGCGGCATCACGCTGTTTCAGCGCGTCATTGAGGGGGTTAATGCCCTCGTTGACCATGCGCTGCATCAGTTGGGCTGCGGTGTTTCCATCCAAATACGGCATCTTCCGAAGCTGATCCAGCATCGACTCATTCGATTGCTGTGCCTGCGCCGTCTGCTGTTGCTGCTGCGAAGCATATTGCTGTTGTTGCATCTGCTGTGCATATTGCTGCAACTGCTGTGTTTGTTGGTTACGTTCCGCTTCCCACTGTTTGCGCTCATCAGCTAGTGCTTGCGTTTTTCTCGTGTACTCGGCTTGTGCATCGGCAGGCCACGAGCCGGATGATGAAGTGTCACCTCCTGTGTCTGTTGATTCAGTTGACGCGCCATCTGCGGCTGCGTCCGGTGCGTCAGTAACATCTTCTTCTGCCATCGAACTCTCCTTCAGTCGAGTGGTCTGCGAGTGCAGGAGCGGGTGTTCTTCTGCCGAAGAATCCACTCATGCGTGTTCGCGTCCCGTGTTCGCGTCAGCAAACGTCGGGCAGTTCTCTGGAGTATAGGAATGGAAACTTTCGGGTGTCAAGGTCAGACCTGACCTTTTCGCGTCTTAGGCTCACCCTGTACGGCGTCGAACCTTGGAATAGGCAATCGCCATCGCCTGCTTTTTCCCGCCCTTAAACTTCTCTGGGGAGTCTTTGTATTCACGCAGCATGGTTTTCATGGTCCGTGGCAGTGATTTGCGTGTGACCTTCTTCTTCATTCTTTCAACCGGTGAAAAATATGTTTCAGGTGTCCCCATTCGATATGACCCAATGCGCGAGAAACACAGGCGTGTGGTCCCCCACATACGCCCCCTCCACGTTAAAACAGAAATACTCCTCCGCTTCTTCGTGCGTCATTCCGTCTCGCGTTCGTAAAATATCCAGACACTTCGCTCGGTCATACACCGCCACCGGATGCGTAAAGCGATGCCCCATTCCCAACAACGCGCCCTCAAAACCATCCGCTAATAACGCGCCCTCATATATCGACGCCGTCGCTTTATCCAGCATTAATGCCCCAGGATGTCCCACAGGTCAATCTTCCGCTCGCCCATCGCACTCAGTGTCTCTTATTGCTGCTGTGTTTGTGCCATCGCCTGAGCGAGTGCCTGTGGTGCTTGCGGTGCAATTTGCTGACTGGCTTTCATTTGATCCATTGCCATATCAATCGCTTCAGCAGCGGCTTTGGCAGCAGCTTGCTGTGCGGCCTGTGCGACAGCCCCCTGCACCTGTTGTTCCTGCATTCCCGCCTGTCGCTGTTCAGATGCCTCAGAGAGAATTTCACGGCATTTATTCCAGAATCCCACAAATCCCTGTTGAATCTCTGGACTGGATGACAAGAACTCGGTGGTCGCCATCGACGACTCTAATTCGTCCATGATGACCCGTAAATTCCAGAATGGCATCGGAATATGCTCTGGAAGTGGTTGTCCCTGCTCTAATCGGGCAACTAGCTCCATCCCCAGTTTGCGATATTGTGATTCTTTTGCTTCACGTCCGACATCGCCCATTTGCAGGTCAGAGGCGATCTTTTCCTTGTCAATACGTCCCGTGCGCTCATCCATATACAGCACACTGAGGGGAGACTGGAGATGTTCGCGAATTCTGGCTTCTCGTAAGGCACGAAGTTCTGGGATTAAACTTCCTCGCTCTACCGTGACAGAGAAGTCTGTCCCTGCTTCGAGAATGTCAGAGGTCTGGAAAATAAAGACCTCATCTTTCATATTCCTATCGGTGTAATGCAGGGTCCGAAAGGCCGGATAGTATTCCTTGACACGATTCACCCGCATTTCTTTCACTTTTGCGAGTTGTTTGCCCAGATGTTGATAGAGATTGCCCCACTGGGTATCAATAATCTCTTGCAGCATCGGCACCGCCATTGGTCCCCGTAATTGGCCTGGAAACTTCTGCTCAGAGAATAAATCCACTCCACCAGCAATCTCACGCATCAATTTGAGTGTGAGATCGACAGATTGCATAAACCACGCTGGCAGTTGCGGTGGATCGCGTCGTTGCACCATCTTGACGCCACCATCTGTCAAGCCGCCTTCAATCGGGGCTGGATAGTCAGAGGGGATGTCTTCACGTTTTAAGGTCGGTCCTAACAGTTCATCGGCGTAAATTGACGCATTCGCCTGTTCTCCTAGCTGTGACAGGCGTTTATTGAGAAACCGTTGGGGCGCAATGAGGTCACTGACATAGTCATTACTCCAAAAGCTCGTGGTGGTCGGGCCAAAGTGGAAATCGACCAGCGGAATGGACTCGTAGGGGCTATCTTCGTCTTTGAGCATTTGCTCGCCGGGAATAAACGCAGAATAGCGCCCACGCGGGTGTTTATTGGAAATCGGCTGAAATCGCTCGACAACGACAGCTAAATCTGGATCATTCTCCGTCCGACTGCCCTGAATCCGTGGAATTAGGTCTTGGAGATGCACCGATCCTGTCGGATCGCCAAATTGCTTAATATCCGTGCTGAGAATGCGTACTTCACTGGCATCCTTGATATTTTCTATAGTTTTCTCCTTGACATCGTAATTCGCCTCAATCCAGCCCAATGTGCGGATTTTTGCGATATAGACGGCTTGATCGGGGGCTAAATCATCAACGGATCGCACAGACGCATCAATAAACACTTGGAGTGGGCTTAAAATCTCACTTCCCACATCGCCGGTCAGCACCATGTCCTCAACAACCTCAAATTGCTCCGGTGGTGCGCCTTGCGCCAGCATTTCCTGTCGTATGGACTCATTTACGACCTGATTCGTCACGACATGCGTCCATTGCAATTCATTTGTCTCTGGATCGAACCGTGGCATCGGTTCCATCGTGGCATCCTTGACCCACGGCACATATTCAAACGCGACACCGCCAATCGCCATCCACCAGAGAATTTCCCAGGTGCGAGAGGTCTGATCGACCTTTTCGTCAAGCGCACGGATCAACTTATCGACCACTTCGGCTTTGGAGACAGATTGTGCGTCCTGTTTATCGGCTCTCGCCCGAAAGACCGGCGCAATACTGCTTAACCGCCCCATCATCTTGTGGAGCATCTGCGCTGCCAGATTAAAAACCAGATAGAGCTTGTTCGGGTCACGTTTACGGGTAAACAGCACCCGATTCTGACTACCGACCCAGTGTTCGCCTGACACGAAGGATAAATTCGTTAAAATCCGTAATTCAACTGATCCGACGTTCCGCGCTTTCTGGGCACGCAAACGATCATAGTCTTCAGTGTAATCGGCAAGATTTTTCGCGTCATCAGCCATGCGCTACCTATCTTCCCTTCTGTGCGTTCTGAAGCAATTCAGTGATAAGCCGCTTGTATTCCATAGAATCAGCCCCCTGTGCGGGTGCCATTCTCTGCAATCGCGCTATATCACCTTCCGTGACACCGGCCATTCCTCCCAATGCTCTCCCGAACTGTCCCTGTCCAGGGGGGTTACGGCGTAGCGCGTCTAATGCTCTCTTGTCTAATCCTTCCGCGCCCAATTCTCTCGCTCCTGTGTCGCCCACAGGTGGCCTCTGGAGTCCCGGTGGCTGTGGCTGTAAAAAATAATCGCCTCTCGTTGAATCCACTGGACCAGTTTTTCTCCTTGATATATACGAGGTTCTGGGTTGTTGCCCTAACGTGCGTCGTTGTGTGGATGGAAGCGGCTCCATAGTTTTTCGTTGCAATGGATTGACTTTACCAATAGGCACTCGTATCCCTGTCTCTTCGTCTATGGTAAACGGAAGTTCCGCGAGCGGCTGACGCATGACCTCACGGGGATACTTCTCATGGGCGGGAACAAAGGACGTGTCCTTTGACTTAAAGATATCCCTGTTGTCAGCGGGAGGCACATCTGGTGGCAGAATCCCGTGTTTTTTAGCTAAATCTTCAAGATATCGACGTATCCCTTCGGGGGAATACCCATAACCTTCAGGCATTATTGCGCTCCTAAATGAACATCGGGATGTTGCGCCAATGTCCGATCATCGGCTGGCGGGACTAACCCGCTGCCTTCATCCGGTCGTTGGAGGTTGTTCATTACTATCCGCTCCAGGGAATCCATCCGGTCCATCAGCGCTTTGAGGTCGCTCACTGCCACCTCCCGTTGGATCGGAAAAGGCACGTTGAGCCACATCAGCAAACGTCTGCGGATTGCTTCCAGCATGATTTTGCATCTCCTCGTATAGCGCAGTCAATGACCGTGCGTCAGTTTGTCCATTTGGGAGTTGCCGCGTCAGCGACAAAGTTTGCATGACAAAAAACAGTTTGCGTTCAATTACCTGTAATCTCTCGTCTATCTCAGCCACTAGAGTCCTCCTAAATGCACGTCCACCGGGGCGCGGCGTTTCTTTTTCCGTAAGGGTGATCCCATCCACTGCACACTGCCCGGTGGGGGCTGCATGACCGGCGGATCGGGGGTAATCGTTGCACGGGGATGCCGGGACAGCACATGCTCCACGCAATCCAGCGCATGATCGTTGACTTTTAAGCGCTCGTATTTGCCTGCTGCGCTGGTATGGTCAGGCCACTGGGCATATTCGAGTTCGTACGGCACGAGGGAGAGCCACGGAGCCAGCCGAATCTGCTGATGCTGAAAATACTGCCGTGCGCCTTCAGTCCTCGCCTCGCGGCCCCGTTTATTCGCCAATAAATGCACCCCGTGATGGAGGCATTCCTGCTTGAACTGACTATTACTATCCACCCACGCAATAGGACGGATTTTCCAGAGGGCGGCCATCTTTTTCACCTCGTCACACCATCGCACGATAGAACTCTCATCATCGAGTTCCGAGGTATTCGCCACATAGCGATAATTCGTCACCTCGTCCAGAATATAGGCACATTTATCGGGGGAGACGCCGATCACAACCGCTGCACAGTAGGTGCCGGTGTCTGCGCCCATTTCGAGGTGCCACTCAGGTGGGAGGATAAAGTTTTCCTTGACCGTCCCCTTCTCAGGATACCGCCAGCGACCGGGATCATCCTCCAGAGAGAGCAGGCGGGTGCCCCGCTGATAGTTATAGACCCGTCCGACATAATCGCCCAGTCGTCCCAGATACGCAATCGAAAACTTCTCGCGTGTCAGGAGTTCCTTGTCCCGATCCATCGCGGATTGGTCAAAACTGTAGGGATTCACGGTCGCGGGAATGCCGCACTTACAGACCCATGTCGGAAATTGCGGATCGCCGTGTCCATGCTGGTGAAATACCTCGACCCACGGGCGGTCAGGGGTCGTGGGGAAGACGGCATAGCCTTGCCGGACCCGTAAATTCTGCGACACGGACGTAAAGCATTCAATCCCAGGGAGTTGATAGGCCTCACAGTAGATATAGGCATCGACCTCTTTTCCCTTGAGGGATTCCGAACGCTCCCATGAGCGTGCCTCAAATCGTGCCCCGTTGTCCAACTCTAACCAGAGGCGTCCATCTTTTGGACGATTCTGGAGGGATTTATACTTTTGATTCAGTCCCCGCTCGGAACAGAGGGCATCGAGGAGGTACTCAAACTCCGGCGCGGTCATATCGTATTCATTCCCGACCAGGTAGACCAAAGCATTCGGCACGGCGGCAAACGACGCCGCCCAGAGTCCTGCGCCTGCGGATTTGCCGGATTTATACGCGCCCAGTTCTGCGACGACTTTCGCGCGTCCGTGGTCCCGTGGCGCGAGCAGACGATGTGTGATGGTGCCGTCCGGCAGACGTACTTTCGCACAGGGTTCAGGGCTGGCGGGATCGGCCTCCAGCGCCGTCAGATCGTAGCCATCGGTGGTCGCCCACCATGCCGCCTGATGTTCAAACGGCACAAAGTTAATTTTGTCACAGATATACTGCCGAAATTCAGTGATGATCTGGTCACGAAGGGCGGGTGGGACGGTTTTGGCAGGCATTAGCGTCGTCGATAGGGTTTTGCCGTGGCCGCACGGTATGGTGAGGCCAGCGTCCCGGTCTGATAGGCGCGACTGACCCGTGTCGGATCGACGGTGAGCCAGCTACACCAGAACTGGAGGACCGGATTCGTGGGATCAGCAAGAAACTGGGCAGCGGTCTTCATGGCATGGGTTTCCGTTGTGAGTGTCCGACTTCCTGATGGTTTCAAATCCACTACGGCGCGTGCAAGCACACACATCGCCAGTTTTCGGTAGCCTCCGTCCTCCATCGTTACACAATCACCACCCGGTCATTTTCGCGCCCATTCCAGCAACGTCTGGATCAAGACCACCCCCGCGAGCGTCCCGGCTTCTCCGTCCAGTTGCAGATCATAACTCGTCGCGGTCAGGAGTTGCAGGGTTAGCAGCACACCACAGACCACCACGACCCGTGCCAGTTTCCAGATCGGATGTGTCGGATCACTGAGCGCCATCTAATTGGCCTTCCCCTGCTGCTCGTAGCGTTGCAGCAAATCGTGGTAAAACGACGCCAGTGGGGACTCTTTCCCCGCCATCCCCGCCACTTTCGCCTCAATCGCCTGCCGACAGGTATCCGATTTCATCTTCGACGCCCCGTCACACTCCGTGTAATTCGTCGTCCACAGAAAATACGCCATCTC